>Ga0209172_10001923_pt1 | contig 40176 bp, 35 predicted proteins | sample LarsenN4metaG_FD_184113 | JGI IMG/M metagenome (GOLD analysis project Ga0209172, IMG submission 184113) | Hot spring sediment bacterial and archeal communities from British Columbia, Canada, to study Microbial Dark Matter (Phase II) - Larsen... ... | reverse complement strand
CAACTCCGAAAAACCCGAAGTCGCCCGCCGCAGCGCGACAACAGTCCTCGAACTCTCGGGACTTTCCGCCAAGACCCAACCTCAACCCGCCGTTCAACCCGACACCCACAAGAAACCCCTACCCCCGAGCAAGGCCCTCGCCAAAACTCTCTCCCACCTCCCCTTCGACGACACTCAGAAGAAACGTTTCCGCGCCAACCCCATCCTCGCCGCCCTCTCCCCCGACTCATTCCTGAATGACGAACAAAAGAATCTCTACGACTCCTTCAACCTCGGCCTCCCCCGCCCCCTCACCAACCAACCCCAAAGCCCCCTGACTACGTCAGGGGGGCCGAACACCTCCCCCAACCAGAAAAAGCGCCCCACATGAACATCCAATCAACTAATCAACTAAACAACCAAACAACTCCCCCAAGTCTTGACAAACAGTGCCCAATTCGTAAACTCTTACGTTTCTCGCCGCCGAGACATCGTGCATCCATATATGATGCGTCTCGCGGCTGTCAGGCAAGAACCAAAGGTACTTTCAATGAGCACTGCTGCACCGGCCGCCACGGCCAAGAAGAAACTCCGGATCGCCACTTCGGCCGGCAAAACCACGCTCGCCAAGGTCGGGCACACCGATGCACGCTGGTTTGTCGTCGATGCCGACGGCAAGACGCTCGGTCGCCTCGCTTCGGCCATCGCCACCCGGCTCATGGGCAAACACAAGCCCATCTACACCCCCAACGTCGATACCGGCGATTTCATCGTCGTCCTCAACTCCGCCAAGGTCAAAGTCACCGGCCGCAAAGCCGATCAGCGCGAATACGAATACTACACCTACTACGCCGGTGGCCGTAAGGTGAAAGCCCTCAAAGAACTCCAGGCTCGCAAGCCCAACGTGATCATCGAAGCCGCCGTCCGCCGCATGCTCCCCAAGACCAAGCTCGGCGAACAGATGCTCAGCAAGCTCAAAGTCTACAAGGACACCAACCACCCCCACGCGGCCCAGCGCCCCGAGAAGTTGGAACTGTAATCGAAACCTCAGGCGGCACACGCCTCCCCTAAAGACTCTGAAGGAATAATCATGGCAGAAACAACCACAACTCCCGCCGCGACCAAGCCGGTCGTCGCCACCCGCGGCAAGACCATCGTTGGCGGTAAGACCTGGTTCTGGGGCACTGGCCGCCGGAAGAAGTCCATCGCCCGCGTTCGCATCACCGTTGGCGACGGCAAGTTCACCGTCAACGATCGCGAGGTCGACGACTTCTTCAAGGAAACCAAGGATCGGCACTACGTCCGCTCCCCCCTCATTGCCGCCAACATCGCCGGCAACATGGACATCCATGTCAACGTGCAGGGCGGCGGTTACTCCGGCCAGGCCGGCGCGCTCGTCCAGGGCCTCGGTCGCGCCCTCACCCTCTATGATGAAAACCTCCGCGCGGGCCAGAAGGCCGGCGGCTTCCTCACCCGCGACAGCCGCATGAAGGAACGTAAGAAGTACGGCCAGCGCGGTGCGCGTCGTCGCTTCCAGTTCTCGAAGCGTTAATCGAGTCGCTTATCTCGTATGCATTCATGCAACGGCGTCTCGATCCGAGACGCCGTTGTGCGTTTTGCAGTGTGAACTTTCAAATAGGACCCGCCCAGGCGGGAGTTTCGCCATGAAGACAAAAGTGTACGTAGACGGCCAGGAAGGCACGACAGGCCTCCGCATCAACGAAGTCCTCGCCCAGCGCGCCGACATCGAGGTCCTCCGCATCGACGCCGAGAAACGCAAAGACACCGCCGAGCGCAAGCGGCTCATCAACGCCGCCGACGTCGTCTTCCTCTGCCTCCCCGACGCCGCCTCCAAGGAAGCCGTCACCATCTGCGACAACCCCAAGACCAAAATCATCGACGCCAGCACCGCCTACCGCACCGACGCCAACTGGGCCTACGGCCTGCCCGAGCTCAGCGCCGCCCACCGCCAGCGGATCGCCACCAGCACGCGCATCGCCAACCCCGGCTGCCACGCCACGGCCTTCATCCTCAGCGTCTATCCGCTGATCCAGGCCGGCATCGTCGCCCCCGACATGCCGCTCACCTGTTTCTCCCTCACCGGCTACTCCGGCGGCGGCAAAAAAATGATCGCCCAGTACGAAGACGCCAACCGGCCCGCCAAGCTGGCCGCCCCGCGTCACTACGCCCTCAAGCTCGCCCACAAGCATCTGCCCGAAATGCAGATCGTCAGCGGCCTCAAGGCGCCCCCACTCTTCACCCCCGTCGTCTGCGGAGTCCACAGCGGCCTCGCGGTCGAGACCTTCCTCCCCACACAGTTGTTGTCCCGCAAGGTCACACCAACCGACGTGCACGCCGTGTTGGCCAGGCACTACGCCGGCCAGAAGTTCGTGCACGTGCAGCCATTTGATGCCGAGGCCAAGCTCGATGAAGGCTTCTTCGACATCACCGCCTGCAACGGCACCAACCGCGCAGAGATCTTCGTCTTCGGCCACGACACGCAGATCGTGGTGCTCGCAAGACTCGACAATCTCGGCAAAGGCGCCTCCGGCGCTGCGATCCAGTGCATGAACATCGCACTTGGACTCGATGAAGCCACCGGCCTGACTGCCTAACTGGCAACAGGACTTTCAATGCGGCCATGACGCATGGTCAAAACACGGCCCGCCGCCGCCGTCGCCTCCTGGTCATGCGTCACCAGCACCACGGTGATGCCCCGCTTGGCGCAGTCCGTGAGTGCGTTCAGCACCAGGGCGCTGTTCTCAGCGTCGAGGTTGCCGGTGGGTTCATCGGCCAGAATAACGGCGGGTTGGGCAAGCAGGGCGCGGGCGAGGGCGACGCGTTGGCGTTCGCCGGTGGAAAGTTGGGCGGGAACATGGGTGAGGCGGTGAGTCATGCCAAATTGTTCAAGCAGTTGCGCGGCCCGTTTGCGGGCATCAGGCAGATCAAGCGCCAGCGTCGGCGCGAGGACGTTATCGAGCACACTCAGATACGGCACCAGGTGAAACCGCTGAAACACGAAGCCGATATGCTTCGCACGAAACGCCCCGCGCTGCCCGACGCTCATGGCATACACATCTTCGCCTGCCACCTGCACGCGCCCCGCATCCGGCGACAGCAATCCACCCAGCATGAGCAGCAGCGTGGATTTGCCGCACCCAGACGGACCGCGAATGGCAAGAAACTCACCGGCCTCCAGTTGCAGCGACGCATCCGCCACCGCATGGACATCTTGCCCGCCCACGCGAAACGACTTGCTGACTTGTTGCACATCGATTGTTTTCATCATTCATCTCGCAGCATGTTCGCCGGATCGCTCCGCGCCGCCAGAGTCGCCGGGGCCAGCGAAGCAATCACCGCCAGCACCAATGCGCCGCCGGCAATCGCCGCGGCCAGCGTGAACGGCAACTTCGCCGCCCCACCGACCCACAGGCCCAGCGGTATGCCGATCGCCAGTCCGATCACCGCCACGACCATCGCCTTGGCCACAAACATCGCCGCGACCTGCCAACCGCGAACGCCGATCGCCCGCAGAATGCCGACCTCGCCGCGCCGGTCGCGCGCGTTGCCCAGCAGCAGCAGGCCGACCCAGACCGCCGACGCCGCCGCGCTCACCGGCACCAGCACGCGGACGAGCGTCTCGCGTTCCTTGCGGCCAGCCTCGCGGGCGTTCTTCTCTTCGTCGGCCGCACGCGCCGCCGCTTCGCTCACCCGCTTGCGCGAGTCCGATCGAAAGGCAGCGACATCGCTGAACTCAAACACCTGCACATCCGGCAGAATCGGCAGCACCTCACGCTTGATCACTTCCACGCGATCGCCGATGCAGTTGCACTCCACCGCCATGATCGCATTGATCTGGTTGGGTTTGCTGAGAATCGACTGCGCCAGCGGCAGATTCACCCACAGCCCCACATCATCGCTGCCGCCGCGGCCGGGACGAATGCCCGCAACCTTGAGCTTATTGCCGGCGAAGACAATCTCATCACCCACTTTGAGGTTCTGGCTCTTCTGGATCTGCTGCCCAATGACGACCCCGTCCGTCGGCACCGCATCCAGCAGCGGCACCTGGTTCTTGCTCTGGATGTACACTTCGCCTTTGACACCAATCAGCTGTACGACCACGTCGGATCGCTCAGGCCACGCCATACGCTGCTGCAGCGTCGGCAGCACATGGTTAAGCGTGGCAACTTTCTTCGCGGCGAGTCGGTCGCCGTACTCCTCAGGCATGTACGCCGTGGCATACCCCTTGGAGAACAAATCGCCAAGATCCTGCGACTGGTGCACGATGACCGTCGTGAAGCCCATTTTCAGGGTGAGCTTGCGGAAATCTTCCTGCAACCGCCCCATCGTCGCCTGCACCTCACGCTGGCGCTGCCGGGCAAGTTCTTCCGTGCGGGCATCGTAGGTATTGAGGGCGAGCAGGACACCGATGATCGTGGCGACGGCCGCCGCGACCGACAACATGGCCAGCGCTGTACCGAACCAGCGGTAGCGCATCTCACGGAGGACCAGTTGGGTCACATGCATGGTTGTCTTTCGTCAGAAGGTCGGGCCGAGAATCCAAGGCGCAAACTCCTCGTCGCCGATCCCCTGGGCTTCGCTCTTGGTCTTTTTGCCGTTGGCGACGGCGATGAGTTCATTGAAGATCTGCCGGCCGATCTGTTCGACCGTTGCGGAGCCGTCGAGAATGACGCCAGCGTTGATGTCCATGTCATCGATCATGTGGTCGTACAGCTTGGTGTTGGTGGCAATCTTCAGGCTGGGCGAGGGCTTGCAGCCATAGACGCTGCCGCGGCCGGTGGTGAAGCAGCAGAGGTTGCAGCCACCCGCGACAAGGCCCGTCATGGAGACGGGGTCGAGGCCGGGCGTGTCCATGAAGTTGAGGCCGGGCGTCTTGATCTGCTCCGCGTACTGAAGGACATCGGCAAGCGGCGCCAGCCCGGCCTTGGCGACGGCGCCGAGCGACTTCTCGTAGATGGTCGTGAGGCCGCCCTCTTTGTTGCCGTGCGTGGGGTTGTTGTCGATCGTGGCGTTGTGGAGGGCAACATGCTTTTCCCACCAGTGAATGCGGGCGATGAGCTTCTCCCCGACCTCGCGCGAAACCGCGCGGCGTGTAAGGAGGTGTTCAGCGCCGTAAATCTCCGGCGTTTCGGCCAGCACGCTGACCGCGCCGTGGCGGACCAGCAGATCGCTGGCGACACCGAGCGCGGGGTTGGCGGTGATACCGGAGTTGCCATCGGAGCCACCGCAGTTCATGGCGAGGGAAAGCTTGCTGATCGGCTGCGGGGTGCGCTGGGCCTTGTTGGCCTGTTCGAGAAGTTCAAGCGCCGCTGCAACGGCCGCATCGACCGTTTTGCGGATGCCGCCGAGATTCTGGATGGTCATGAAGGCCGGCGCGGCCACATTGTGACGATAGAGATTGAGCTTCTGGCCTTCAACGATCTGCGGGATCTGGTTGGTCTCGCAGCCGAGGCCGATCATGATGTAGCCGAAGACGTTGGGATGCTTGGCGATGCCGGCAAGGGTGCGTTGGAGGATTTCGGTGGGCTCGCCGGGCTGTACGCAGCAGCCGGACTTATGCGTGAAGGCGATGATGCCGTCGACGTTGGGAAACTTGGCGCGTATCTCCGGCGTGTTGAGGCGGTCGCGCACATAGTGGGAAGTGGAAGCGGAGCAGTTCACGTTGGAGATGATCGCGATGTAGTTGCGCGTGCCGACGCGGCCATCCGCGCGAAGATAGCCATTGAACGTGGGAATCTCAGCCGCGGGAACCATGGGCAGCGGCGTGGCGGCCGAGGCGAAGGCGTAGTCGCGGGCGTAGTCTTTAAGCATGAGGTTGTGCGAATGCACATGCTGGCCCGGCGCGATCATGCCGGAGGCAAAGCCGATGGTTTGGCCGTACTTGATAACCGGAGCGCCGTCGGCGACGGCTTTAATGGCCAACTTGTGGGCTTGCGGAATGGCATCGCGGAGAACGATCTGCCAGTCGTTGGTGACGATCACATCGCCCTTGGCCAGCGCGCGGCGTGCCACGCCGACGGAATCACTGGGTGACAGAACAATCAACACTTCCGCCGCATTGTGACGCATGAGGGCCTCGTTTCCACGTGAAGCGGGCCATTTTAACAGAATCTGCGTGCTTAGACACGGTGCGCGGCCACGCGGGCGATGGCTTCGCTGAGACGGTCGAACGTGATGGGCTTGGTGAGATGTTCGACAAAGCCGGCAGCTTTGCTGCGCGCCACGTCTTCGTCCATGCCGTAACCGGAGAGTGCGATGCCGGTGAGACCGTACCGCTTATTCAGTTGGGAGATCAGTTCATGGCCCGAGCCGTCAGGCAGGCCGAGGTCGGAGATGACCAGATCGAAACTTTCACTGTCCGCCGCGGCCAGCGCTTCAGCGATTGTGGAGGCGACCGTTACCCGGTGGTGAGCCATGAGCAGCAGGCGGCGCAACACGCGGGCGGTAGGCTCGTGGTCTTCAACGAGCAGAATCCGATGGCGTGCGCTCTCGCCGACAGCCATGGATTTCAGAGGTTCGCGGCTGATGGACTGCACCGGCGCCAGGGGCAGTGTGACGGTGAACGTTGCGCCTTTACCGACACCGGCGCTTGCAGCCTCGATTGTGCCGCCGTGCGCATAGACGAGTGACTTGGTGATCGCGAGCCCAAGCCCAAGTCCGCCGAAGCGGCGCGTGGTGTGCGGACCGCCCTGTTCAAAGGCGTTGAAGATTCGCGGCAGCACCTCGGGTTCTATACCCAGACCGGTGTCGGAGATGGTTACCACGATAGCGTTGTGGGTGTTGCGTGTGTGAATGGTAATGGTGCCGCGCGGCGTGAATTTGACGGCGTTGCTCAGGATGTTCCAGAACACCTGCTGCAGACGAGCGGCATCACCATTGACGATCATCTGCGCGGCATCGTAATGGTCGATGAAGCGAATCTCGTCGCCACGCTTGGCCTGCGAGCAGCATGTATCCAGGGCATGGGCGATCAGGTCGTGGACGTTGAGAGGTTCGTGGCGAAGTTGCAGTTTGCCATGGGTAATGCGGGTGAGGTCAAGCAGGTCATCAATGAGGCGAGCTTCGAGCTCGACCTGCCGGCGTAGTGACTGAATATCCGCGCGCACATCCGGGGGAAGGTCGGTGTTGGCCTCGAGGGCCTGGGCTGTCATGAGAACGGGCGTGAGCGGCGTGCGCAATTCATGCGAGAGGGCGGCGAGGAACTCATCCTTGGCGCGGTTGGCGGCCTCAGCCTGCTCCTTGGCGAGGCGAAGGAGTTCAGAAGCGGTCTTGGCGTCGTGAATATCCGTTGCTGTACCAAACCACTTCATGACGTGACCGGCCGAATCACGCAGCGGGAAGCCGCGGGAGAGATACCATCGATAGGCACCATCATGGCGGCGGAGGCGATGCTCGCACTCGTAGGGTGTGCCATCACGAACGGCGTGATGCCAGGCATGCAATGAGTGTTCGAGGTCCTGTTCATGGATGACGACCTGCCAGCCAACGCCGTGGCCGGTGTCCACCGCCTGGCCGGTGTACTCATGCCAGCGCTGGTTGTAGTAGTCCACACGGCCATCGGGCCGTGCGGTCCAGACGATGTTGGGAAGGCCCTCAGCAATCTGGCGGAAGCGCTGCTCATCTGCCTGGTGAGGCGCATTATGATTGTCTGCCGATGTCGGCTCAGGCATGGCTCCACGCACTTGAACGTGTAAGACGTTGTTCGCCTCTTAAACGCAAGCGGAGGCGAAAGTTTTCCTAATTTCCGGGCAATTACGCGAAATGATCGAAATTCGCTAGGATGTGCACATGGCGCAATGGCAATGGTCAGAATTTGAGCAACGGGCCTCGGCGATGATCATGGATGAGGCATTCGTCAAGGCGATTTTCGCGGGGCGGCAACGCGGCGAGAAAATGCCGGCGGAGCGCGTGACGGTGCGCCCCGTTGCGGTGCGCGGCGAAATGATGCGGCAGATCTCGCGGTTTGACGGGCGAAAGGACATTTCGCAGAACATCCCGATGAATGCGCTGCCGCAGGCGATGGCGGCCGTGTTTTCGGCACGCTTCACCAACAGCAGAATCGAGACCGGAACGCGAGCCATCGATGCGCGGTTGACGAAGAGCGGCGATGTGCTGGTGGGTGAGACGACAGGCACGAGCGCAGCGCCGGCGGTGGTGCATAACCGGGTGAAGCGATTGCCGCTGCAGGAGGGGAAGGCCGATGCGGTGCTTGAAGCGATGGGCATTGTCGATCGGCAGGGGCGCGTGCGGCCGACGATGCGCGACAAGTTCGTGCAGGTGAATGAGTTCATCAAGTTGTTGGAACACGTGCTGAGCGATGCGAAACTGGCCGTGGACAATCGACCGCTGCGGTTGCTGGATTGCGGCTCGGGCGCGGCGTACCTGACGATCGCGGTGCATCATTGGCTGAATGACATCAAGGGCATCCGGGCCGAGGTCGTGGGCGTTGATGTGAACGAGGAGGTGGTGCGGGCAAGCGTGGCGAAGGGCGCCCGGTTGCAGACGTCACCCATCTTTGTCAGTGGGAAAATCGGCGCGTTGGAGGACATTGCGGCAGACATCGTGGTGGCGCTGCACGCGTGCGACACCGCCACGGACGATGCCATTACGCAGGGGGTGCGCAGCGGCGCACGCATCATTCTGGTAGCGCCGTGCTGCCACAAGGAACTGTACGGGCAGTTGCGCAGCGAGGCGCTCGCGGGCATGCTGCGGCACGGGATCATTCGCCAGCGCTTGGCGGAACAGGTGACGGACAGTTTGCGGGCGGCGGCGCTCAAGGCATGCGGGTACCGGGCGGAGATTGTGGAGTTTGTGAGCCTGGAGCACACCGGGCGCAATCTGATGATTCGCGCGGTCAAGGTGCGCGACAGTGGGGATCGCGCGGAGTTTGACGCGATCAGGCAGTTCTGGGGCGTGGAGCCGGCGATTGGACAGTTAATTGGCGGGCGCGCGGGGCAGCGTGATCGTGAAGATGGTGCCGGTCTCGGCGAATGACACAAACCCGGCGGCGCCGCCGAGGTACTTTTCTGTGAAGAGTTTGATCGAGTAAGTGCCGAGGCCGCGACCGGGGCCCTTGGTGGTGAACGACCGTTTGAAGATGTGTGGCTGCGCCACGAAGTCGATCACGGCCGCGTTGCGGACATGAAACGAAATCGTGTCGGAGGTATGGGTGGCCCAGACATCGATTGTCTCGCGCGGAACGGCCGCTTCGAGAGCATTCTTGATCATGTTGCCAAGCACGCGACGGACCAGCGTCGCATCGCTGGTGAAATCGACGGGGTCGTGCTCAGCTGCGAGGCGGATGGAACGCTCGCGTGCTGCGGGATGGCAGCGGTAGGCCTCGAGCAGGTCGAGCAGCAGGCGAGCGGTGGTGATCGGGACGTGCTGCACCGTGAGACGCTTGTCCTCTGCGCTGAGCAGATCGCGGTGCATGCGGATCTCGTCGGACAGCGCGTGGGCGACACGGCGGAGGCTGCGCAGGTATTCGAACTCCGGCGACACGGCGTATGCGGCGTTGCCGCGTGCCGGTACGGTCGGCGGCATCTCCTGCAGGATCTCCGCATAGCCCGAGACGGTGCCCGCGAGGTTGAGCAGATCGTGAAAGAAAATGCGTTCGAGGGCGAGACGGCGGTTCTGGTGGGAGACATCGGTGAGGGTCATCAGTACGAAATGACGCGACTCGATTCGCAGCGGCTTGACGGTGACGCGCAGGTCGAGCGATTCGCGGGCGTCGGCCTGCATGATTTGGCATTCGCCATGGGTGGCCTCGGCGGAGCGTTCAAAGCGGGTGAGGGCATCGGCGGCGCCGCAGGCCACGCATGCCGGCCCGGTGCCGCAATGGTCGCGGCCAAGGTGCGCATGCAGGCAGTTGAGCGCTTCGCCGGGGCGTTGGCCAATCGCGTCGGCGCCAACAAGCTCACGTGCGGCAGCATTGGTGAAGACGATCTGGCGGCCATGGTTGAGAATGAGGATCGGCAAGGGAAGGGCATCGAGCGCGGAGACGAGCAACAACTGCTCGCGGATCAAAGCGGCATCGAAAGAGAGATCACTGGCGGATGCACGCGGGGGCGCCTGCGGGGGTTGAAGTACAGTCGTCAGATCGCGGACCGGCAATTGCATCATCGCCTCTGGGCGGAGCGGTCGCGCAACTTCACACGACCACCAAGCGAGCACCACCAACTATTACTATATCGGCTGGTGCGTAAGACTGCATCAACTCAGGCCAGAATTTGGTTGACGGCTTGGACGAACTGCGAATCAAACTGGGCCCAGGTAAAGCGCAAAGCGTTGTTACGTATTGAGTTTGCATCGAACGACAGTTGCTCGAAGCGCTCCACGGCAGCGGTGAGAGAGGCGGGCGACTGGGCATTAAAGAGCACGCCGGTGGTGGGTTGGACAACCGTCTCCAGCGCCCCGCCGCGGCCGTAGGCGATGACCGGACGGCCACAGGCCTGGGCTTCAACGGGCGTGATGCCGAAATCTTCCTCGCCGGGGAAAACAAAAGCGCGGCAACGTTGGTAGTGGTCGAGCAGGACGTCATCGGGCTGGCGGCCGAGGAAGTGAATGTTCGGTGCATCTGCAGCGAGGGCCTTGAGGGCGGGGAGTTCAGGGCCACCGCCAATGACAACCAGTTTGCGGCCGTTCTGGCGGAACGCCTGGACCGCAAGATCGATACGCTTGTAGCCGACGAGGGCCGACACGGCGAGGTAGAAATCTTCAGGTGGTTTGCCGTTGGGTTGATAGTAATCAACATCGGCCGCGGGGAAGATCACGCGGCTGTCGCGGTTATAAATGCGTTTGATGCGCTCGGCCACGTTGTGCGAGACGGCGATGAACTGGGTGACACAGTCGTTCTGCCGATCGAAGCGGCGCAGCATGGGCTTGACCATTGCGAGCGCGGCGCGCTTGGGCGACCAGCGGGAGAGGTAGTGATCTTCGAAGCCCCAGATGTAACGCATGGGTGTGCAGCAGTAGCAGATCTGCTTCTTGCCGGGGGGCACGCGCACGCCTTTGGCCACAGCATGCGAAACGCTGATGACCAGATCGCAATCTGGATCGAGGCGAAGCGACTGGATGGCTCGCGGAAACAGCGGCAGGTAGTTGCGGTAGCCAGTTGCGGCGCCGGGCAGGCGGTTGAGAAAGCTGACGGCAGCGACACGTTTGTCGATTTCTGGATGCGTGGTGCCCGGCACATGCACGAGTGTGGCGATTCGGGCCTGGGGCATGAACTCCACCAGGCGAAGCAGGACCTTCTCACCGCCACGCATGCCGGTGAGCCAATCGTGTACAAGCCAGGGGCGAAGATGAGTCAGATCGCTGGGCATGGGCGGGAGTATAAGCCGCTTGTGCGAGGTGCGAAAATGCCCCGGTGGTGCTAGAATGCCGTGCTTTCGTGAACCAGAGAAGAAGAGGTTTTTTCAATGGCCGGTACGAATCCGTTTAATGCACGTGCGACGCTCAAAACCCCTCTCGGCGATAAGGTTATTTATCGCCTCGATGCCTTGAGGGGCATCGCGAACATCGACAAGCTGCCTTACTCGATCAAGGTTCTGCTGGAGAGTTGCCTCCGCAACCTCGATGGTCACGTCGTGACCGAAGACGATGTGAAGGCGATCGCGCAGTACACGGCGAAACAGCCCGCGAATTTTGAGATTCCGTTTATGCCTGGCCGCGTGGTGCTGCAGGACTTCACTGGCGTGCCTGCGGTGGTGGATCTGGCGGCGATGCGGGCCGCGATGGTGCGCATGGGCGGCGATCCGAAGAAGGTGAACCCGCTGGTGCCGTGCGATCTGGTCATTGACCACAGCGTGCAGGTGGATGCGTTTGCGAGCGGCGCGGCGCTGAGCATCAATAACAAGTTTGACTTCGAGCGCAACACGGAGCGCTACCAGTTTTTGAAATGGGGGCAGAATGCGTTCAACAACTTCCGCGTGGTCCCCCCCGCCACCGGCATTGTGCATCAGGTGAATCTTGAATACCTCGCCAAGTGCGTGTGGGAAAAGGATGGCGTGCTGTTCCCGGATTCGCTCGTCGGCACTGACTCGCACACCACGATGATCAATGGCCTCGGCGTGCTGGGCTGGGGCGTTGGCGGCATTGAAGCGGAAGCTGTGATGCTGGGCCAGCCAATCGATATGCTGCTGCCGGAAGTGATTGGCTTCAAACTTGTCGGCAAACTGAGAGAAGGCGCGACGGCAACAGACCTGGTGCTGATGGTGACGCAGATTCTTCGCGAATTGGGCGTCGTTGAAAAGTTCGTTGAGTTCTTCGGGCCGGGCCTGGCCGAGATGCCGCTGGCGAACCGCGCGACGATCGCCAACATGGCGCCGGAGTACGGCGCAACGTGCGGATTCTTCCCCGTGGATGAGCAGACCCTTGCGTACATGCGCATGACGGGTCGTGATGAACAACTGTGTCAGACTGTTGAACTTTACTGCAAAGAGCAGGGCCTGTGGCGCAATGATGCGCATCCGATCGAATACACGAAGGTCGTGGAGTTGGACCTGTCGAAGGTTGAACCGGCGCTGGCGGGCCCGCGGCGTCCGCAGGACCGCGTGGCGCTGTCCGACATGCGTGCGAGCTGGACGAAGGAGCTTGGCACCACGTACGGCAAGAAGAACGATCCGGCCGACAAGGGCGTGACCGGCGTTGATGTCGCTTACGACGGCAAGAACTTCAAACTGAAACATGGCGCGGTGTGCATCTCGGCGATTACGAGCTGCACGAATACGAGCAACCCGAGCGTGATGCTCGCGGCTGGCCTGGTGGCGAAGAAAGCTGCGGCACGCGGCCTTACGCGTAAGCCGTGGGTGAAGACTTCGCTGGCCCCCGGTTCGAAAGTCGTGATGGGCTACCTCGAGAAAGCAAACCTGGTGAAGCCGCTGGAACAGCTTGGCTTCCATCTTGTGGGCTTTGGCTGCACGACCTGCATCGGCAACTCCGGCCCGCTGCCGGATGAAATAAGCAAGGCGATCAACGATGCGGACCTGGTGGCGGCGAGCGTGCTCTCGGGCAACCGCAACTTTGAAGGGCGCATCAACCCGGACATCAAAGCGAACTATCTGGCCAGCCCGCCGCTGTGCGTGGTCTACGCGATCGCCGGCACGGTTGATATCGATATCGACAAGGACCCGCTGGCGACGGATGCATCGGGCAAGCCGGTGTACCTGAAGGACATCTGGCCGACGCAGGCCGAAGTCGACCAGGCCGTGGCGACGTGCGTGACGCGCGAGCAGTTCACGAGGGAATATGCCGACGTGTTCAAGGGCTCGGAAGAATGGCGCGCGATCAAGACGAGCAAGGGCGACCTGTTTGAGTGGGACGAGAACTCGACCTACGTGCAGGAGCCGCCGTTCTTTGTAAACATGAGCAAGACGCCGGCCGCGATTGGTGCGATCAGCAATGCCAAGGCGCTGGCGTACCTGGGCGATTCGGTCACGACTGACCACATCAGCCCGGCAGGTTCGATCAAGAAGGACTCGCCGGCGGGCAAGTTCCTGATCAGCAAGGGCGTGCCGGTCAGCATGTTCAACAGCTATGGCGCGCGGCGTGGTGATTACCGCGTGATGACCCGCGGCACTTTTGCCAACATTCGCGTGAAGAACAAACTCGCCCCCGGCACCGAGGGCGGCGTGACGACGGACTACACCGACAATGCGGTCAAGCCGATCTACGATGCGAGCGTCAACTACATCAAGGCGAACACGCCGTTGGTGGTGCTGGCGGGCAAAGACTACGGCATGGGTTCATCGCGCGACTGGGCGGCGAAGGGCACGTTCCTGCTGGGTGTGAAGGCGGTCATTGCGGTGAGCTATGAACGTATTCACCGTTCGAATCTCGTTGGCATGGGCGTGCTGCCGCTGACGTTTAAGGCGGGCAGCGATGCCAAGACGCTGGGCCTCGACGGGACCGAGACGTTCGACATCGCGATAGATGACAACCTTAAGCCGCGGCAGGATGTGAAAGTCACCGCGACGAAGAAGGACGGCACGAAGATTGAGTTCCTGACGACGTGCCGCATCGATACGCCGGTGGAAGTGGACTACTATCGCAACGGCGGCATCCTGCACACGGTGCTGCGTAACATGGCGAAGTAACGCCCGCCAGAGATTAGCGAAACGAAAAGGCCCGACATGCGTCGGGCCTTTTTCTTTTTAGCTCATCGTCGGGGCGTGAAGTTTTGATTTGAGATACTGGCCGGTGAAACTGCCCGGCACTTCGACGATCTTCTCCGGCGGGCCTTGGGCGACGATGGTGCCGCCGCCGGTGCCGCCTTCGGGTCCGAGGTCGATGATCCAGTCGGCACATTTGATAACGTCGAGATTGTGTTCGATCACGAGCACGGTGTTGCCGAGGTTGACGAGGCGGTCGAGGACGCTGAGCAAGTTGTGAATGTCGGCAAAGTGGAGGCCAGTGGTGGGTTCGTCGAGGACGTAGAGCGTGTGGCCGGTGGAGGTTTTGCCCAGTTCTGAGGCGAGTTTCACACGTTGTGCCTCACCGCCGGAGAGCGTCGTGGAGCTTTGGCCGAGCTCGATGTAGCTGAGGCCGACGTCGTTGAGGGCCTGGATCAACTGCTTAATCATGGCGAAGCTGTCGAAGAACTGCAGGGCCTCTTCGACGCGCATGTTAAGCACATCCGAGATGCTCTTGCCGCGGTACTTGATCTCGAGCGTCTCGCGGTTAAATCGCGTGCCTTTGCACGTCTCGCATTGCACGAAGACATCGGGCAGGAAGTGCATCTCGATGCGCTTGGTGCCCTGGCCCTGGCAGGCCTCACAGCGCCCACCTTTGACGTTGAAGCTGAAACGGCCGCTCTTGTAGCCGCGGATCTTGGCTTCGCGGGTCTTTGCATAGAGGTTGCGGATGTGATCCCACACGCCGGTGTACGTGGCGGGGTTGCTGCGCGGCGTGCGGCCGATCGGACTCTGGTCGATCTCGATGACCTTGTCGACGTTGGCGACGCCGTTGAGTTTGCCGTGCTCGCCGGGACGTTCCTTGCTGCCGTAGAGTTTGCGTTTGAGGGCTTTGAGCAGGATCTCGTTGACGAGCGTGCTCTTGCCGCTGCCGGAGACGCCGGTGACGCAGATGAGGCCGCCGAGCGGGAACTTCACGCCGATGTTCTTAAGGTTGTTCTCCTTGGCGCCGGTGATCTCGAGGCAATCTTTCTGATTGACCTTGCGACGCTCGCTGGGCACGACGATCTCGTATTCGCCACTGAGGTATTTCGCCGTGATGGAGTCTTTGTTGCTGAGCACTTCATCGACGGTGCCTTCGGCGATGATCTTTCCGCCGTGCGAGCCGGCCGCGGGCCCGACATCAATCAGCCAGTCGGCAGCGCGGATCATGTCCTCATCGTGTTCCACGACGATGACGGAGTTGCCGATGTCGCAGAGGCGACGGAGCGTGCGGATGAGGCGGTCGTTGTCGCGCTGGTGCAGGCCGATGGTGGGTTCATCGAGGACGTAGCAGACGCCGACGAGACCGCTGCCGACCTGCGTGGCGAGGCGGATGCGTTGAAACTCGCCGCCGCTGAGCGTGCCGGTCTGGCGATCGAGCGTGAGGTAACCGAGGCCGACGTTGTTCATGAAGCCCAGGCGGGACCGCACTTCCTTAAGCACGGGCGCGGCGATCTGTTCGCCTTCGACACTCAGCTGCAATTTCTCGAAGAATTCGATAGCCAGCGAAATGCTCATGGCGGTGACATCGCGGATGCTCTTGCCGGCGATCTTCACGGCCAATGCCTGCGGCTTTAAGCGGTCGCCCTTGCAGGTTTCGCAGGGCTGCTCGCTCATGTAATTGTGCAAGCGGGCTTTGACGAACTCGCTCTCGGTATTGTCAAAGCGGCGTTTCAGGTGGGGCAGCACGCCTTCGAAATATGCGCCGTAGGTGTCTTCATCCTTGCTGGTGGTGCCGTGCATCAGCACCTTCGCGATTTTGTCTGAGACATCAGCGAAACGCGTGGTCTCATCAAGTTTGAAGTCGCGGCAGAACTGGCGCATCAGGCGGTTGTAGTAGATGTTCATTCGCCGGCCATTGCGGCGGAAGGGCTCGATGGCTTCGCTGACAAAGGCCTGGTGGTCGGGAACGATGAGGGCTTCGTCAAATTCCTGGATCGTGCCCAAGCCGCTGCAGACGCTGCATGCACCCCACGGGCTGTTGAACGAGAAGAGCCGGGGCGAGAGTTCTTCGAGCGAGCTTTCGGGGTGGTCGGGGCAGGCGTAACGGCTCGAGAATGTGTGGTCGACAAATTTGTTTGAGCCGGCCTTCTCTTCCATGGCCACCACGACCAAGCCGTCGGCCAGCTTGAGCGACAGTTCAACTGAATCCGCCAGGCGCGTGCGAATCTCGGGCTTGATGATCAGGCGATCGACGACCGCCTCGATGGTGTGTTTGAAATTCTTATCAAGCGAGGGCGCGGACTTGATCTCGTGCACGGCCCCATCAACGCGGCAGCGGACAAAGCCCTGGCGGGTCATGGCTTCGAGCACTTCCTTGTGCGTGCCCTTTTGGCCGCGGACCAGCGGCGAGAGGATCATGACCTTGGTGCCTTCGGGGCGTGCCATCACGGCATCGACGATCTGCGATGCGCTCTGCGAAGCGATCGGCTTGCCGCAGACCCAGCAGTGCGGCGTGCCCGCGCGGGCGAAGAGGACGCGGAGGTAGTCGTAAATCTCCGTGGTGGTGGCGACCGTCGAGCGCGGATTGGAGGAGCCACTGCGTTGTTCGATGGCAATCGTCGGCGGCAGGCCTTCGATCTCGTCACAATCGGGCTTTTGGATTTGATCAAGGAATTGGCGGGCGTAAGCGGACAGCGACTCGACGTACTTGCGTTGGCCCTCAGCGTAGATGGTGTCGAACGCGAGCGAACTCTTGCCGCTGCCGGATAGGCCGGTGAAAACGACGAGTTTGTCGCGGGGGATTTCGAGGTTCACATTCTTGAGGTTGTGTTCGCGTGCCCCGGTGATACGGATGCTCTTCAACGACATCGACTGCCTCTGACTTCAGACCGCTAAGCGGCACTTTTCGGATACCGAACGAATCACGTATTGTAGGCAACAACAGGCGGTAACAACAAACTCAGCCATGGCACCGCTTGAGGCCACCCGCGCGATGGCTACAATCTCACGGCCAAGCGAAACGAGAAATGCAGGTAGACATGCCCGTAGCCATTGAAACGACAGATAGCGTGAATTCGGCCATTCTTGCGGTGAGCGAAGATCGCCTGCAGGGGTTTCGTGTCGATCCGCTGGCCGAGGTGGCACGGCAGTCGCTGGTGCCGCTGGCAACAGTGCATGAACGCATCATCGCGATGCTGGAAGCGGGGACGATTCGCCGCGTGCGGCAGACGCTGATGTCGGTCAACCTGGCCCGCGGGGCACTGGTGGCGTGGCGTGTGCCGGCGGAAAAACTGAACGCCGCTTTCGACTTCATGTGGGAGCAGGACCCGTTTTCCGGGCACATCGTGATTCGTTCTACAGATAAGGAAACGCCGGGATCGCAGTACCGCCTCTGGACCACGCTAAAGGTGCCGGACGGGTTCTCGATGGCGCGGCACTGTGAGGAACTGCAGAAGCGCACCGGCGCGGAAGCGTTTAAACTGATGTCGGCCAAGCGTGTTTTTGCACTGGGCGTGGGGCATGTGCGGCGCAAATCGATTGAGCCGGGCAGCAAATCAGAGACGCTGGCCGAACCGCACGACACGGAATTTGTGCAGCTGTCAGACTTGGATTGGCAAGTGTTGGTGCCGCTAAAGGCGGAATTTACGGCCGACGAGTTGCGCCGAGCGGCGCAGCGACCGGCGGAGCAGTTCTGGCTCGATCGCGCGAAGGATGCGGGTGTGTCGCTGGATGAGTTCGTACGAGTGGCGCAGTCGCTGTATGCGCGCGGGGTGATTGGGCGTTTCTCAACGTTCCTGGAACACGTGAAGACGAACGCTGCCGGCGAACAGGTGACGAAGTACAACGCGCTGTTTCACTGGGCCGTGCCAGCGGGTCGCGAGATCGAAGCCGGGCGGGAAGTCGGGCGATTCCATTGCATGACGCACTGTTACTGGCGCGAGGGCGGGCCGGAGTTTAACAATGTGAACATCATGGGCGTTTCGCACGGGACCGACAAAGACCGGGTGCTGGCACACAAGGCGGCGATCGATGCGCACCTGGCGCAGATCGGCATCCCGGTGAGCTACACGAATGTGTTCTGGGGCGGGCGCAGCGAGATTAAGCCTTCGGAAATTTCGCCGCAGGCTTATGGCGCGTGGTGTGTGGCAAATGGCATCGACGTAAGCACGATGCGCGCATAAAAAAGCCCGGCACAGGTGTGCCGGGCTTTGGTCTATCAGCACAATCAGCGGACGAGATCGGAAATCGCCACGCCGACACGCGTGAGGGCTTCGCTCACACCGGGCGTGGCGGGATCGATGCGGTAGGCGCGGATGTAGGCGTTGGCCGCTTCCTTCTGGTTGGCGACCTTTTCGTACATCTTGCCGAGGCTCATCAGGATCGCCGCGTTGTCGGGCTCGATGGCGAGGGCCTTGTCGTAATAGAGCTTGGCATTGTCGTAATCGCCGAGGCGTTCGTAGGTCTTGGCAATGCGCACCCGCGCGCCGCCTTTGCCCAGGAACAGGCGTTCTTCGCTTTCCTTCATGAAGCGGCGATTGCCGATGCTGCGCTCCATGCGCGGGTCCTTCACCTGATCAGCCACGGCCGCGTGACGTTCGAGGAAATCGAGTGCCAGATCGGGCTTATCCAGGCGGATGTAGCTCGCGGTGATACCAGCGAGTGCTTCTTCATCGCTGGGGTCGGCCTGCAGGGCGAGCTTAAAGTGGAAACTCGCCTGCTGATAATTGCCGGCGCGGTAGTGGATGAGACCGGCGTAGGTGTTGCTCTTGGCGTCAAATTCATCGATCGTCAGAGCCTGCTTGAGTTCACCCATGGCGGCGTCGTATTTTTCCTGCTGGTATAAAGCCATGCCGGCCTCGCGACGAGTCTGCAGTTCGCTCTTGCAGGCGCCCAGAAACGCAGTCGCACCGATCGTGGCCGCGAGAATAATCATCCGTGTCGAAATTACGCAGGGCTTCATGCCGATTCTCCACTGAATTGGTAAGAATACTAATGGTATCATGCGCACATGGCGACGCAAGATACGCACAACCTCGCGGGGCTGGGCAAACCGGTCACTGGCCGATTCGTTCTGCTGCATCATACCGGCATTGAGGCCCCCCACTACGACCTCATGCTGCAAATGCCTGACCTTGAGCGGCTCCCGACTTGGCGTCTGCCACCCCTGCCCATCGAGCGCTGGCCGGCCTCATCGGGCCTGAACCCCATTTGCTTCAACTGTGAACGGCTGCCGGACCATCGCGTTGCCTACCTGACGTACGAGGGCCCCGTGAGCAACAACCGGGGACAGGTCGTACGCATCGGCGCGGCGGGTTACGTCTTGACGCCCCTCGACGGCCAACGCCTCCTCGTGTCTTTGCAGTTTGATCACCGGCAGCACGTGTTGTTGCTGCCGGCATCTTGATCAGGCTTGTCGCCGGGGATGGTTTGCGTTATGCCTTCCGTCATGCGTAATCCGAGCAGAACTTCGCCGCTTTGGTTGGTCACCGGTGTGCTGGTGCTTTTCTACTTTTTGTTTCGCCTGCCGGGGATGATGGCTTTGCCGATTTTCGGCGATGAGGCCATCTACCTGGTGTGGGTTGACCGCATCCGCGAGGGGCACCTGTGGGTGTCGCTGCATGACCCGAAGCCGCCGCTGCACTTCTGGTTGATCGCGGCTATGCAATTTTTGTTTCAAATCTTCAATCACGGCGTAGACCCGCTGCTGCCGGCACGGTTTCTCTCCGTGCTGGCAGGTGCTGGCTCCATTGTTGCGGTAACACTGCTCGTGCCGGCGATCCTTGAGCTCTGTCCGCGGCGCAACGGCGAGGACTCGCCGCGAGTTGTGAGCATGTTTGCGGCATTGCTGCTGGTGTTCTGCCCCTTCGCGGCGTTCTATCACCGCTTGGCCACGGCCGATGCGCTGTTCGTGCTGCAGATGCTGTTGTTCTTGTGGGCAGTTGCCCGCTGGGCGCTGAGCCTCACGGGCCCACCGAGTCGCACATTTGTGTGGGCGGCGACGGCCGGCGTTGTCCTGGGCTTGGCCGCGCTGACGCGTCAGAACATTTCCTACGTGCTCGTGGGCATGCTGCCCGTGGTGTTGCTGCTGGCGTACCTGCAGTTGCCGGTCGATTCGTCGCGGATCAAATTCTTCGAGACGACCGCGTGGTCGTCGTTGCTGATCATTGGCGTGGCCGTGGTGCTGTTTCTGCCGGTCTTGCTGACCGGCGCCGTTGAGACGGACCTGAGGTCGCGTATTCTTTACCAATCGCACTTCACCGATGAAAGCGTGTCACGCGCGTCCGTGGCCTGGCGCAACTTCAAACTAGCCTTCGTGCCAACCGTGACCGAGCGCGGGCCCGAAACGGGCTGGCTGTTCTTCTACCTGACCGGGCCGGTCTATGTTGCCGCGATCTTGGCATGGCCGTACCTGCTCCTTCGCAGGCATGAGCGGGCGCTGCTCTTCATCGCGGCGGCCACGGTGCTGATGCTCGGACCAGTGATCGTGCTGGGCAATGTGATTTTCTCTCGCTACGTGCTGGCTGGCGCAGTGCTTCTATTGATACCCGCGGCCATGGCGGTGGCCGACATCGGCGCGACACTGTTTGGCTGGGCCCGTGACCGCCGCACGCCGTCAATCGTGGCGTGGGCGGCATTGCTGCTTTTGTTGCTGGCGCTGCTCTATCCCGGACTCGCAGAGATCAGTCGCCAGAACCACAACTGGCCGGCACAGACACTGACGCGGCGCGATCGCTACCAATACATCACGGGTTGGACCAGCGGCCATGCACCGCGGCAAGTGGTTGAAGCCATCAAGGGACTGGCCGAGGAACGCCCCGTCGTGGTGATCACGAGCGACGGTTGGGGCCACCCGAGCGACACGATCTGGGCGTATCTGCAACACGCGCGAAACGTGACCGTGTATTACACCGTGCCGGGCGAGGGCCCGATCTTGAAGCCTGTTGCCGGCAAGCCGGATCACTACCTGCTGCGTCAGCACAAGTGGCGATTTACGCCGGCGGAGCCGTGCCTCGTAGCGCCCAACGCGCGCGTGCTGTACATCGCCAATGAGTTTTTATCGCCGCAGAAGAAGTGGCCACTGATCGAGCAGCTGCGGCCAGCGAATGGCGAGGTAGCGGGCGTGCCGTTCTATGGTATTGAAGGCGAAGCCGCGGCCGAGGATCGCATTCTGATGGTTCCGTTGAGATAAGCACGGCGAACAACCCGTGAGTCTGGTCGTATGAGAACAATGACTATGCACATGACACGCTGTTTGTGGCTTGCCCTGCCAGTGGCAGTTGCGGGGGTACTGCTTGGTGGTTGCGATGATGACAGTTCACCATCGGGCAAGGCGCCTCAGGCGGTGACACGGCCGGCCGAGGCTACGGGCGTCGATCGTGCGGCCCTGGCAGCAGCAGAAGCGGTCGCGAAACGCCGTGAGAAGGCGATCACGCTTGAGCCGCTGACCGCCCTGGGCGAAGCGAAGCCCGTGACAAAATCCGATGGCAAGACCTATCAAGAATACGCGAATGGCTTGGCGATTCTCCGGCAGACGGCTGGCAAGGGCGATGCGCCGAAGGTCGGCCAGGAAGTGAAGATGAACTACGTGCTGCGTCTGCCGTCGGGCCAGGAGCTCGAACGCAGCCCCGGCGAGCCGCTCAAGTTCACGCTTGGCGGCAAAGAGGTCATCAGCGGCTGGAGTTACGCAGCCTCGTTGATGACACCGGGCGAGAAGGCAACGGTGTGGTTGCCGCCGGCGCTGGCGTATGGCGCGGCTGGCCAGCCGCCGAAGATCGGTCCCAATCAGGACCTGATTTTTGAGCTAGAGCTGGTGCAGGTCAGCGGCGAGGGTTTCACGGCGGAAGAGATTCAGCAGGCCCGCGCGGCGACGCAGGCGGCGGCCACACAAATCACGGAGAAGCTGAAACAAACGGTTGATCCTGTCGGCCCCAGCCCGATTGCGCCAACGACGACCACACGCCCGGACCGATAACCGCAAAACTCAAAAACCATTCCCCTATCGCGACACAACCCGCCGCTTTTGCTACACTGTGGGCTGGTTTTGGAGGTCCTTCTGTGGCTGCAGCCAGTCGCCCGACGCGTGTCGCCGTTATCGGTTGGGGCAATTTCTTCAATCATATTCATGAGCAAACGGTACGCGACCTCGCGGCGGCCGGGCGGCTTCACCTGCACACCGTGTGCGTACGAAGTGCGGACACTGCACGTGAGATCGGCGAGCGATTCCCGCCGTTCCGGCATGAACCGGACTACCGCGCGGTGCTGGCCGATCCAAACATCGACGCCGTGCTCATTGGCACGCCCCACAACGTGCAGGCCCAGATCGCCCTCGATGCCCTCAAGGCCGGCAAGTACGTCTACGTTGAGAAGCCGATGTTTGCCGACGAAGCCGACACGGGCCGGCCGACGGAGCGGTTGTACAACGAATTCGTCGCGCTTGGCGATATCGCGCGCGACCGGTTGGCCGTGGGACTCAACAAACGTTTTGCTCCGGCGTATCTTGATATCAAAGCGATCGCCGATCAGCACAGCGGCCTCAAGCACATTCACATGTCGATCGTGGACGATGCCTGGCGCTGGGGCGCCAAGTATCCGCCGGGCTTTTTGCTCTGGCTCGACGTGTGCCATTGGTTCGATCTCGCGCGGTGGTTCACCGGCAGCGAAGTGGCGCGTATCAGTTGCCTTTCGCCACGACACGAAGACTCGCTCGCAATGCTGCACATGCGCGATGGCGCGGTGGTCACGATTTTCCTGTCCGGCAATGCCACGATGGACCTGCCCAAGGAAGAACTGTTCGCCCTCAGCGGACAGCGGGTCAGCTTCCGCGCCACCGATTACATCGAACTCGAAGTGTTTGGCGGTGCGCAGCCCGACCGGCGTCGCTATGCGGCGAACTTGCAGAGCGGCGGCGACCTCGAACTTCTCCGCGCGATCAATGACTACGGCCTCGAAGCGTTCCGACGTATTCGCCGCGTGCAGTTTGAACTGTTCAACAAACTCGCGACTGCGCCGGATGCGGCTCAGGAAAAATACCTGAAGCGCAACATCCCCAACTTCATGCGCGACCAGGGCTGGCGCGGCTGCGTGACCAACTTCATCAACGCCGTTGCCGAGCGCCGCGCCATCGGTGCAGCGACCTATCACGACGCGTATATTGCATACCGATTGCTTGAGTCGGCGCGGAAGAGTTTCAGCAGCAACGGCACCTTCGTGGAAGTGCCGGCCTAGTCGGTCTTGCGATTGACCAACTCGCCAAAGCGTTTGTGAATGGCGAGCGCCGGGTCCAGCGGCACATCCACTGGTTTGCAGTCCTTCGGAATCGAGATGGTCGGGGTAGGTCGGATCTTCTTCCCGGCAAACTGCGGCAGCCACGGACGCTGGCTTTCCAGCAATTCCGTCGTCATGTCACGAATCTCTTTGAGCGTGCAGACAGCGCCAGTTAACGGATCCAACGCCAGCGAGTGTACAAGCAACTCCGGGTCGCCGCTCAACGCCGCCTCGGCCGCGAGAATCTGCACGTTCACATTCGTCATGCAGGCCGCAGCACATTGCGCGGGCAGCGCCCCGATGCGCGTCGGACGCAGGCCGGTGTCATCAGCAAACGTTGGCACTTCGACGCAGCAGCCATCAGGCAGATTGGTGATGTAGCCATCGTTGCGAACGTTGCCCATGAAGCGGAACGGCTTACCGGTGACGACCGCTTCGATGATCCATGAACAATATTCCACGCTGCGGCACTCAATGGCGGTGGTCTCCGATTCCAGGGGATCATGCTTGGCGTACTTCTCCATCATCGCCTTGCCCCACTTGTAGTAAGCGCCGGACTCACCGCCGAACGCGGGCTCGTCGCAGTAAAGGTCGAGAGCTTTGCGATTCTTGCGGAACCACGGCACGTACTCGGAGAGATGGCCTGTGGATTCGGTCATGAAGTACCCAAAGTGGCGGAACACCTCGCCGCGGACTTTCTCATTCTTGTAATACTCGGGCCGTTCGAACAATTCGCGCAGTTGCGGGTAAAGATCGCGGCCGTTGTGTTCAAGGCGGAGAAACCAATCCATGTGATTCACACCGCCGCAGGTGTAGGTGATCTCGGATTTATCTTTGATAGCGCGAGGCAATTGGCAGCCATGGGGTTTGCGTACTGCAGCATGATGGCGTGCGGCTTAGCGACCTCGGCCATGTCGCGGGCGATATCGACCAGCACCGGGATGTGCCGCTGTGCGCGAAACACGCCGCCCGGTCCCAGGGTATCGCCGATGCACTGATCGACGCCGTATTTCAACGGAATCTCGTAATCGCGGCCGTAGGCTTCAAAGCCGCCGACCTGGATCATGACCACCACAAAATCGGCATCACGAATCGCCTCGCGGCGATTGGTGGTGGCGCTCACGCTGGCCGGAAGTTTGTTGTCGCGGATCATGCGGCCAATGAAATTTTCTATGCGGCGCAGCTTCGTTTCCGTCGGCGCCATCAGGGCGAAGTGCGAGTCCTGCAAACTCGGCGTTGCAAGAATGTCGGCGATCAGGGTCTTACAGAAAACAACCGAACCGGCGCCGATCATGGCCACTTTCACAGGCATGGATTCTCCTCGCTTCGTTCAGAGGCCTTCATTGTAGTAAATTTTCAGGCCGTCCTTGCCCGGCGCGATGATGTCGAGCCGGCCGGTCTTGCGTAGATCGGCAATAGCGAACGCGATGCCGCAGCCGCCGCCCACGCCCGGCGGGCCGTAGTCGATCACCTGCTTGGCAAAGCCTTCTCCCGTCCACTTGAAGTAGTAAATGCCCAGGTCGTCGTACTCGCCCGCATCGTGGCCACAATGCGCAAGGTAACGCTTGCCCGTGACGAGTTCAGGTTTGCCATCGCCATCGATATCCACCCAATGCAGATCATGGTACTGCGAGTTGTATGGGTCGATGTCGTGCCGGGCCCAACGACGTTTGCCGTTCTCGATGTGCTGCTGATACCACGCCAGACCATAGGAGTGAGCGTGCCCGACGATCAACTCCGCAAGTCCGTCGCCGTTGATGTCGGCCACCAGCATCGGGATCGATGCGTCCCAGCTGGCGTTGAGCTCTTCACTGAACGACCATGGCCCCGCGAGCGGGCCCGCCGCCGGCGCCTTGAGAATGCCCTTCGGCGTGATAATCTCGCCGCGACCGTCGCCGTCGATATCGCCAAAGCCCAGCCCGTGGCCAAGCTTAGTTTCATAGAGCAAATGCTTGCTAAACTTGCCCGTCCCCTTGCCATTGGCATCGCGAATCAGCTTGTACGCACACAGTGGATGCCCCGGTGTGTTGGGCACAATTTCAAGTTCGCCGTCGCCGTCAATATCCCAGACGCGGGTGGTTTCGACATTGCCCGCATTGGGTTCGATGATGTGTTCGTCCCATGACTTCATCTCCCAGCCGAACTTGTGTTTGCCGGGGTTCTTCCGCCAGCGCAGCGAGTTGCCCCACCAGCCGCCGGTGATGAAGTCCATGTGGCCATCGCCATCCACATCCATCGGGATGACCGAAAACTCATCGTAGTAGTCGCGATAACGACGCAGATTGTCGGCGATGAGAAAACGCTCGCGGAGGTCGGGCCCCTTGTACCAGTAGCCGCCGGTCACGATGTCGAGCACGCCATCGTTGTCGACGTCGAACACGCCGACCGCTTCAAAGGTTTCGGAGGATACGACAACTTTACGCCATTTGACGGGCATGGAGACCTCACTTTGCCGCGAGAAGAAGATCGATGAACTGCCGGGCCGATTTCATGTCGGCGATCGCATCGCGCGGCGTGCATAACGTCGTAGCCTCGCCGCGAATAGCCTTGATGAATTGCATCGCCTGGTTGCGCATCGCATGTAGGTGTGGCTGTACAAAACGCGTCTCACGCGGCTGCACGCCGTTGCCCGCATCCTCATACGCAGTCAACTCGCCGGCACGATTGATCGTCAGCGGCGAGAAGAGTCGCAACTTCAGCCAGGCCTTCTCAAAGGTGACCAGCGCTTCCTCCTGCCAGTCGATCGACGTGCTGTAACTGGCCATCTCGAGAACAATCGTGACGCCGCTTGTCGCGTTGCCTGCGAGCACCACGCAAGCGGGATCCGCATACTTGATCACGTAATCTTCGCCCAGCAGGAAACGCATCAGGTTGATCTGATGGATGTAGTAGTTGACGAACCAGAGATACTTGTCGTCGGCCACCTTGTCGGCGTACTCGGGCGCGTCGGCGGCGATCTTCGGATACGCCGCCTCGGCCTTGAGCAAGTGCCAGAAACCGCTGGCGATCCAATCGCCCGGCGGCATGGACATGCGCACCAACTTCATCTTGCCGTAGGTGTTGGCCTGCTGCCACTGCGTGATGAGTTGCCGCGCCTGGATCGCTGCGGGGTCACTACGTTTGTGATAGGCGATGTACAGTTTGGCGCCAGAGGCATCTGCCGCCGCGGCGAGTGTCTCACCCATGGCGATAGACCGACCGATTGGCTTTTCGACAAGCACGGGCACGCCGGCCGCAAGAACTTCCTTCAGTGCGGCGCCATGCAGATGGAACGGCTGAATCGCGACGATGCCGTCCAACTTTTCCTTGGCGAGCATGTCGCGATGGTCGCGATAGACGGCTGGCACACCCCAGCGGGTCGCAACCTTGCGTCCAAGGTCTTCACGCAATTCCGCAAGCGCCACCACTTCGCTGTCGTCCGCAAGCGATGCGTACTGCACCAGGTGGGCCGCCTGGCCCATGTTGCCAACACCCACGAAACCCAGCCGGACTTTTGCCATGGCAATCCTCGTTATGTAATGCTCGGTTTGTACCACGAGCCGATTGCCACAGCGATGGATTTTTTTGCGGAGTTATTGTCAAATATTGCTATGGCCGCACTTCTAAACGTTGGACGAATTCACCCGCAGCGTCGCTGGTCCATGCCGCGACATGTGCATCCGCAGCATGATGAACTCATTCTGGTGGTCGGCGGTGAGTTGCTCGCAACGCTGCACACGCGGGCTGGCGACAGTCATCTCGTCGGCTCTATCGGTAAAGTCCTGCACTACCCGGCCGGCGTGCCCCACACCGAGACCGCCACCGGCGACCGGCCGCTGGAGACGATCTTCGTCAGCTTCATGCGGCCCGCGCACATGGCTATCGCACCGATTACCAGCGATTCGTCCGGCCATCTGCTGGGCGCGTTTCGATGGCTATTGGCACTTCTTGCGACTGACCGCCCCACCGACCGGGCCTCGGCTCAGCACGTTTTCGACGCGGTACTGCATGAACTCACCTGCAACCACACCGGCGCCGACTCCGACCTCGTACGCCGAACCGAGCGTTACGTGCGTTACCACCTGGCCGAGGACATATCTCTTGATGCGCTCGCCGACCATGCGGGGTTGAGCAAGTATCACTTCGCGCGGGCCTTTCGCATGGCGACGGGCGAAACCCCTATGGCCTATGTCCGTAACGCCCGCTTGAACACCGCAGCGCGGTTGTTGCGCGACGGCTCCATGCCGCTACGTGTGGTGGCGCACCTGGTGGGCTTCCGTGATCAGACGCAATTGTGCCGGGTGTTCCGCCGACAGGCCAAACGCACCCCCGGTGCGTTCCGCCAAGCGTGAGTCAATGCAGACGCTTAATCTGGCGGAGTTGCGGCCACTTCACCGCCACCGTGCTGACCACCGCAATGGTGCCCAGTCCACCGAAAACAACCGCTGCCATCGGGCCAAACACCGTGCCGAGGAAGGCGATGCCAATCGCGGCAGTGATGCCGCTTTCGAGCGCCCCGATCTCATTTGAAGAGGCGATAAACATAGTGTTCACCGCGTTGACGCGGCCGCGCATGTCATCAGGCGTTTGCAGCTGCACCAGCGTGTGACGAATCACGACGGAGACGTTGTCGAGCGCACCGCAGAGGACCAGCATCAGCAGGCTTAGCCAGAAGTATGTGGACAAGCCAAAAACGATGGTGGCCAGTCCGAAACCCGCGACTGCCCAAAGCAAATTGCGCCCGGCGTTCTGCATCGGCGGGCGATGCGCCAGCATGAGCGCCATCGTCACCGCCCCAAGACTGGGCGCTGCTCGCAAAGCCCCCAACCCCAGTGCCCCCACGTGCAACACATCTTTGGCAAACACTGGCAGCAACGCGGTTGCCCCGCCAAAGAGCACCGCGAACATGTCGAGCGTCATCGCGCCGAGGATCACCTTGTGCGAGAAGACAAACCTCGCCCCCGCCAACATGCTGCGCAGCGTCATTGCCTGCGGTAACCGGACGATCTTCGCCAATTGAATGCGGCTCATCAGCACCAGCATGATGCCCTGCGCCATCACCTGCGCAAAATACATGCTGCTGTAGAGCCACGGCGATTCCGGATTCAGCCAGCCGATCAAGGCAAGCGTCCCGCCGGCCAACATCGGGCCGATGACCGCCGTTGTTTCGAACATGCTGCTGTTCCAAGTCACGGCGTTGGCAAAGCACTTCGGCTCCACCAGCAGCGGCAACAAACTTTGCTTCGCCGGCCCCATGAAACTACGCACCGTGCCCGACACCATCAGCAACAACAACATCACCGGCACGTGCGGGTCGGAGAAATTCACCTTCGTTTCGCCAAAGAGCCCGGAGAGACTTGCCAGCACGCCGTTCAACCAGACCAGCGGTTTAACGCCAATAAGATGCACGCTGAACAGCGACGACAGGCCCATCACCAGGTACACGAGTCCTGCCACGGCCGTGCCAAGGAGAATGATGGTCTTGCGATTCACGCGATCGGCCACGTGACCAGCCGGCAGCGACAACAGCAGCACGGGCACTACCTGCATCAACCCCACCAGGCCAAGCACGAGAGCCGAGTGGGTGCGGTTGTACAGTTCCCAGCCGATGGTGGTCTGGGCCATCTGCATACCCAGCATCGAGATCGTGTTGCCAATCACGTACCGGCGGTAGTTGGGGATGCGCAGCGCAGCATAGGGGTCATGACGAACAGGTTCTGTCATGACCCCATTGTAGACGGTTCACCCTTTCGTGCACGCGTGTCAGAACAGAACCCATCATGGACGGCTATCCGACCGCAGCCCCAAGGCGTACTGCATAGGAAACCGCACCGGCAGCGCAGTTTTTCAGCGTGACGTCACAGCGTTCTTGATCTCGCTGATCAACTGGTCAACTTTGAAGGGCTTGAACAGCACCGCCGCCAAGCCTTCGCTGCTGGCCCGCACGATCGAGTGCGCCGGGTCATAGCCAAAGCCCGTCATCAGAATCACCGGCGGCTTGTGCCCCAACTTCTGGGCCGCCGCAAAAATCTCGTAACCATTCTTGTGTGGCATCTTGATATCGCTGAGCACCAGGTCATACGTCGGCTGACTGGCCAACAGCGCTACCGCCTCGGCCCCGTCCTTCGCCTGATCAACGTTGCAGCCAAGCCGCGTCAGCAAGTCGGCGATCGTCTGGCGAATATTGGGCTCATCGTCCGCAACCAGCACACGCTTGTTCTCCAGCACCGGATCGGTCGTCTTGCTCAGCGACGACGCACCAATAATCGTCGCCGGCCCCGTCGCCACGTCCTTAATGCTCTGCCGAATCTGCTTCACGTTATCGATAATCGCCTGCAACCGCTTGCGCTGGTCTTCGTTGCCGATGTATTCATCCTGCAGGAAAAGGGCCTCGGTGATAATGTCGTTGAGCGGTCCGGCGATCTCGGCATTCACATCGCTCGCCAGGCGGCCGGTGGTGGTGTAGCGCTCCACCGCCAGCAGGTTGAGAATGTTCAGCGCCAACGCCACGTAGCGCCCGAAGATCTCCGCAAACTGGCGGTCGTCTTCCGTGAAGTTGTTCGGCGTCTGGCTTTCAATATTGAAAATGCCGACGACACGATCGTGCAGCATCAGCGGCACCGTCAGGCTGCTGGCCGCATGCGCCAGCCCTACCACATACCGCGGGTCATTCATCACGTCTGAACAGATATAACTGCGCCCCGTCGCCGCCACATATCCGCTGATGCCGTTGTTATCTGGCTCAGCAAACAGCTCCACTTCCATTGCTTCCGTCGGCATGCCCACGCTGATAACCAGTTCGAGTTTGTTGGTCCGGCGATCAAGCAGGCGAATCGCAAAATGGTCAAAATGCATCAACTGCCGACAGAACTTGATGATCTTCTCTTCCAGCAGTTTGAGACGCTGGCCGACGTTCAGCTTGGCGATCGCCTCGCCTTCAAGTTTCACCAACTCGCGCCCGGCCTGGTCGATGGCATCAATCTTCTGCTGCAGGCGCCGCCCGCTAGTCGCGTCCCAGCAGATCGCCACCACCTGCGTGACGCGTCGCTGGGCATCGATCACCGGCGAACAATAAAGTTCAAAATACTGCGTGTCCGCAATGTTGATCGAAAACTTCTTGCTCTTGGCCACGTAAGGCACCGCCGCGTCGGCCGTCATCGGGCCGGCCTGGTGGCTGAAGATCGCATAAGCCTCGGCACACGCCTGCTGCACACGCTGCTGCACGGGTTCAGGCCAGCCGCGCATGCGTTTGTTGGACCACAGGATCTGGCCGTGCTGGTCGCTGATGCAGATCCCCTCGCCGATGGTGTCGAGGATCAACGCGCCCTGCTGACTCGCGATGGCGCGCTCCAACGGCAAAAAGTCATTGGTCGCCGTGAGTACCGCATCGAAACGCTGATCGCGAAGCAGTGCCAGCGCCTCATCGACAGTGCGCGCGATAGTGAGTTGATAAAACGCTTTGAGCGAATCGAGTCCGCGGGCGTCAACGGGCCCGTCGGGCGCCGTCAGAACCAAAAGCCGCTGCAAGCCAGAGGCCGTGAACATGCGACAACCACAAAAAGACGCAGAAGACTCAAGTATATAGAACGCGAATCTTAGGCAAAAGCGTTTCGTCCCCGGATGATATAGGCATTTTCCTATCGACCAAACAGCGTCGCCATTTTCGTGCTCCCCCATCAAGGTTATCCTGCTGCCGGAGGTGCCCCATGGCTACCCATGCGATCGAGACGTTCCGGGCGGGTCACGTGTGCATCGTGCGTGTTCGCGATCGCGACGGTGCTGAAGGCTGGGGCCAAACAGCCCCCTACAACGCCGACATCACCGAAGACTGCCTGCACCGCATGGTCGCACCTTGGGCGCTCGGCCGTGAAGCCGACGACGTCGAAGCTGTCGTTCGCCTCGCCCTCGATCGGAACTACAAGTTCACCGGTTCATTCCTCTACCGGGCTGTCGGCGGCATCGACACCGCCCTCTGGGACCTCCGCGCCAAACGCGCAGGCAAAACAGTGTGCGAACTCTTCGGCGGCACGCCCGGCCCCCAGCCCTGCTACGCCTCCTCCATGCGCCGCGACAACACCCCCGAGCAGGAGACCGCCCGCATGGTCGACCTCGTCAACCGCTGCGGCTTCCGCGCCGTAAAAATCAAGATCGGCCCGCGCCTTGGACGCGATGATGACGCCGCCGGCGCCGAGATCCGCACCCGCGCCCTCGTGCCCATGATCCGCAAAGCCCTCCCCGCCAACGTCCAAATCTTCGCCGACGCCAACGGCAGCTACGCCCCCGACCGCGCCATCGAGGTCGGCCACTGGCTGGCCGACCACGGCATCTCCCAATATGAAGAGCCCTGCCCCCACACCGACATCACCGGCACCGCCAAAGTCACCGCCGCCCTCACCGGCATCATTACCGTCACCGGCGGCGAACAAGACTATCTCCCCGCCATCTGGGACCTCATGACCAGTCTGCCGGCGGTGCACGTGATCCAACCCGACGTCATGTACAACGGCGGCATCTGCACCACGCTGGCCGTGGCCAAGTTGGCCGCCCAGCGCGGCATCAAAGTGCTCCCTCACGCCGCCAACCATTCCATGCTCCAAGTCTTCACCCAGCACCTGCTGCGCGCCCTCCCCAATGCCGACGCCTTCATGGAATACTCCATCGAAGACACCGACTGGACAAAAGACCTCTACACCCCCGCCCCGCAAATTATCAACGGCGCCATGCCCTTCTCCCCCGCCGCAGGCTGGGGCATCACGCCTGACCCACAATGGCTCGAAACCGCGACACGGCGCGAAACTTTGGCATAATGGTGCAAACCCATAGCGTCGCAACACCCAAAGGAACAACCTATGCATCAAGTGACTTGGCCGCGGTTGATGATCCTTTCCGCTCTTGCAGCATTGACGGCATGTGTCTCGCCGCAACCGCCCGCAAGTCAGCCGGCAACACTCCCCCCACCAGACGATGCCGAAGAGGCCGCATTCCTCACCGCCCTCTACGGCAACGATTGGCTCTCGGACCCCCAAGTCAGCATCGCCGCCGATCGCAAGACGCTCGCGAAGCTTCGCAAGATTGTCCCGAGCATCGAATCCGAGAATCAGGCACTCGAGAAGGTTTTCAACCACCTCAGAGATGAGTACGACCTCAACCTCACAGTCAGCTGGCGCGCACTCGAGGCCGCGGCACTCGACCGCAACACGCCAGTGTCAGTCCACTTGAAGGACCTGCCGTTGCATGCGGTGTTGAGAGAACTGCTGACCGGTATCGGCGGCAGCGAAACCAGTCTAGGCTGGACGCTCGATCGCGGCATGATCATCATTTCCACCCGCGATGATCTACACCGCGCGAAGCATCAGCACGTCATGGTTTACGATGTGCGAGAGATCATCGATAGACTTAGTGGCGAACGTGACCTCGACGCCCACGATGCCACACAAACATTGATGGCGGTGCTTCGCGAGAGCATCGCGGCCGACACCTGGCGCGACAATGGCGGCACCATCGGTGCGATCCGCGAGATCGGCGGCTACTTCGTTATCAACCAAACACGCGACAACCACCGCGCCATATTCCAACTGCTCCGCCGACTTGAACCCACGCCCCAGCGCGACACTCGTACCGCTACCGCCAACGCCGCCGCCTCGCGCACACTCGCTGTCGCTGCCGATGGCCTCGATACACCCCGCTTCGCCCTCGATCTCTACGGCCAACTCGCTAAAACCACCAAGGGCAATTTCATCTGCTCGCCCGCCAGCATCAACATGTCGCTCGCAGTTGTCTATGCCGGCGCTAAAGGCGAAACCGCCAAGCAGATGGCCAAAACGCTGCACTACAGCGCCCCCGCTGAAAAAGTGAACGCCGCCGCTGCCGCCCTGCTTAAAACACTCAACCGCGATCCTGACACGCCTGATGACACGCAACTTCACATCGCCAACGCCTTCTGGGCGCAAGAACGCAAGATCAACGCAGACTTCCGCGCACTCATCAACAGTGCTTATCGTGACGCCTGGCACGATGTTGATTTCACCAAGAACGCCAACGCCGCCCGCACATCCATGAATAACTGGGCCCAAGAGCAGACCAAGGGCAAGATCAAAGAACTCGTCCCCGCCGGCGCGCTCACCGACCTAACGCGGCTCGTCGTCACAAATGCGATCTACCTGAAAAGCAAGTGGGCCAAACCGTTCGACCCGGCCCAGACGCTGGATGAATATTTCTATCTGAGCGCGGACAAGAAGGTTCAATTGCCCATGATGGCCCAGACCGAGTCCTTCGCCTTTTATGAAAACGACGATCTGAAACTCCTCGAGATGGACTACAAAGGCCGCAGCCTCACGATGCTCGTGCTGTTGCCCAAGCAACTCGAAGGACTGCCTGCGCTCGAGAAGGGCCTGACCGCCGACAAGCTGCGCGAATGGCTCAGCGAAAAGCGGCGCCACCGCGTCGATGTTAAGCTCCCGAAGTTTTCCGCCCAGAGCGACCTCAACCTGCCCAAGACGCTCACCGCGATGGGCATGGGCGATGCGTTCGACCCCTTCAAAGCAAATTTCTCCGGCATCTATGCTCGTGAAGCGCTGTATCTCACGCACGTGTTCCACCGCGCAGTGATCGATTTGGACGAACAAGGCACCGAAGCCGCTGCCGCCACGGCGGTCGTCGGCGGCCTCTTCGGCGAAAGCCCCTCACGCCCCAAAACCTTCCACGCCAACCGCCCCTTCCTCTATCTCATCCGCCACAACAACACCGGCGAAATCCTCTTCATGGGGCGATTGGCCAATCCGAAAGGCGAGTAACTTCGCCAAGTCGTGCCGCACATCGTGCTTGACCGAGTCGCCCCTCGGCATGACACTTCATTTTCCAAGAAACGCCCCCACCACTCCTAACACGATGTGCGAATGCCCAAGACGACGGCCAAAACGCGACTCACGGAATATGAACTCGAGGTTCTCGACAACACGCCGCGCGGTGAGTGCGAGCTGATCGCCAATGCTGAACATTTCGACCGCGTCGTCCGCGCTGGCATTTGTAAAGCCAAAGTCAGCCTCGACATCATGACCGCGGACTTCAAGGCGATGCTGGTGCCCATTGGCCGCGGACGCACCGCGGCGTCGATCGTCGAAATTATGCGCAGCCTGGCCAACAAGGGCGTTGAAATCCGGCTATTGCATGCGGGCACGCCCTCGGGGGCGGCGCTCGCGGAACTCAAGAAAGGCCTGCCGAAGAACGTCACGATCCGCCGCTGCCCGCGCCTCCATGCCAAGGCCATCATCGTTGATACGTCACTCATGTATCTGGGCTCCGCCAATCTCACCGGCGCGGGTCTGGGCGCCAAAGCCGACGGCAAACGCAACTTTGAACTCGGTGTCATTACCTCTGCATCGCCATTGATCGAGGCCGTGCTGGAGCAGTTCAACGCGTTGTACGAAGGCGAGCGTTGCCGCAAGTGCCGGCGGAAGGACATTTGCCCGGTGCCGCTCGAAGAACCCACGGGGCTGTGATAATCTGCGTTCATGATTGCTGTCGTTCAAAGAGTGTTGTCGGCTCGCGTCACGGTAGAAGGCGCGGTGGTTGGCGAGATCGGCGCCGGGCTGTGCGTGCTGGTGGCCGTGGAACGTGATGACACCGACCAGGATGTCACATGGATGGCGGGAAAACTGGCGACGCTGCGGGTATTTCGGTACGGCGACAAGTATTTTGACCTGGATGTAAAGCAAATCAGCGGCGGCATTCTGTTGGTGAGCAACTTCACCGTCGCGGCAGACACATCCTCGGGACGGCGGCCGGGGTTGTCGCCGGCGGCGGCGCCAGATGTGGGCCGCGTGTATTTTGACAAGCTCGTTGCGGCGGTGCGGGCGCTTGATGTGCCGGTGCAGACGGGACAGTTTGGGGCGGAGATGAAAGTGGATATCGCCAATGATGGGCCGGTGACGTTGGTGGTCAGCAGTCGCGAATCACGCCGGGTCGAGACCAAATAACAGATAGGCCGGCACACACATCGACAATAGCGCCGGTTGCGGCTGGTGCGTTTCAGGCTCGCGTCGATCTATGAGTTGTTCGGCAACTAACTCTTCGCGGGGGGCGTCGGGGGGTCTTAGCCGGTCAGGCTCGGGCGGAATTGGAAAACTGGCGGCTCTTTTTTTTTATCGTCGGTGTCGTCGATCTCGGCGACGGCTTCCTGCGTCTCGCCCGGATTGCGCGGCCGATCGGCAACGGGTGTTTCGACGGGCCGCGTGGGTTCGCCAGTATCCACCACGGGTGAATGCGTGGGCAACGTGCGATGCCGCGGCACGAGGTGCATCGACTGCTTGATGACGCGGTCGATCAGGGCTTCGTCAATGGTGTGCTGGCCGGCGGTGAAGGCGTAGAGCAGGGCGTTGTCACAGAGGCCGTTGATGATGCGCGGGGTGCCGTGGCTAAAACGGGCAACTTTTTCAATCGCGCCTTGGACAAAGACGGCGCGGTGGTTGGCGCCGGCGACGGCCAAGCGATGGTGGATGTAGGCGGTCACTTCATCCAGGGTGAGCGGGTCGAGGTGATAGGACAGGCCGATGCGCTGGCGGAGCTGCTCAAGGTGCGGCTGGGACACTTTGTCGCGCAGTTCGGGTTGGCCGACGAGGACGATCTGCAGAAGTTTGTCGCTGGAAGTTTCGAGGTTGGAAAGCATGCGGAGTTCTTCCATCACCTTGTCGGAGAGATTCTGGGCTTCATCGATGATGACGACGACGAGGCGGTCTTCGGCAAGCTGCTGGATGAGAAACTGGTTGATGGCCAGGAGCATGGTGGCTTTGTCGGTGCCGGGAGCGACCTGGATGGAGAACTCGTCGCAGATGAGGCGGATCAACTGGGCGGAGTTGAGATGCGTGTTGCGAATCAGGGCCATTTGCGCGTGGTCTTCGAGGTGCTGCATCAGGAGGTGCGTGATGAGCGTTTTGCCGGAGCCGATTTCGCCGGAGAGAAGCACGAAGCCGCGGCGCTGCTCGACGGCGTAGATCAGGTTCGCCAAGGCTTCGTTGTGCTTGGCGGTTTGAAAAAAGAACCGCGGATCGGGGGTGTTGCGAAACGGGAGCGATTCAAAGCCAAAGTGCTGCAGATACATGCACAACCTCATGCGACAATTCGTCGCAAGAGATTACGCCCAAGCGCCACCGTAAGATTCATCGAGGCCCATGCGTAAGGCCGGGGTCGGGTGTGCGCTTCTGCATCGGCAGCTTGATGCGGAAGGTTGTGCCCTGGCGCAACTTGGATTGCACCTCGATGGTGCCTTCGTGCTCTTCGACGATTTTCTTCGTCACGGCGAGGCCGAGACCGGTCCCGCGCTGGCCCTTGCTGGAATAGAAGGGCTGGAAGATCCGGGCCATGTCTTTTTCAGAAATACCCACGCCGTTGTCCTGCACTTCGATGATGGTCTGCTGTGAGAGCGGATCGAAATCGGCGGAGAGCGTAACGACGCCGCGGCCGCTTTCCACGGCATCAATCGCGTTGACGAGGAGATTCAGCACGGCCTGGTGCATGCCGTCGGCGTCCATGGGCACGGGCGGCAATGACTGGGCAACTTCCGTCAGGAGTGTCACCTTGCGGTCGGTGGCGACGGGACGAACGAGATCGAGACATTCGGCAAGGACATGCGGAAGCTGGGTAAGCTCGAGCTGAGGCTCGCGACTCTTGGAGTAGGTCAACATGTTCATCGTGAGCTGATGGACCTTGTCGAGGTTGCGATTGAGCATGCGCCAGCCAGTCTTGGCGTCGTCGATCGAACTCTTTTTGAGGGCCATCTCCACGACATCCGCCCCACCGCGAATGCCTTGCAGGATGTTTTTGATGGAGTGGGAAAGGGAGGCGACGGTTTCGCCGGCGGCGGCGAGACGTTCGCGGTTCAGTGATTCCTGGTAGAGGCGGGTGTTTTCGATGGCGAGGCCGGTTTGCAGGCCGATGGCGGTAAGCAGGCGGAGCTGGTCGGCGGTGTAGGTGAAGTTGGCGACCATGGTATCGATGTGAATGACGCCGAGATTTTTCTCGCGGCCCTTGATGGGGACGCAGATGGCGGAGCGGATCGAGAGGCTGTGAACGCTCTTGCCGGCGCTGAAACGCTGGTCGGTCATGGCGTTGCTGGAGAGGACGCCTTCGTTCTTGGCCATGACGTGCTGAATGATGGTCTGGGAAATGGAGATTTTGCCGACCTGTTCGTCATCGCGGTAGCGAACGACGCGCGGGATGACCTGGCCGCTGGCGTCGTCGATGAGGCCGATGAAGCCGCGGTCGGCGCGGAGCTGTTCGAAGACGAGGTCCATGACTTTGTTGAGCACCTGGTCGAGATCGAAGATGGAGGAGAGCGCGGTGGCGACCTGGAGGAGGACGCGGAAGTGCTGCATCGCGGCGGCGGAGGGCTCGGGCGCGGCGAGGACGACGGAGTCGTCGGCGGAGGGGATGGTGGTGAGGATCGCGGAGTCGCCGGACTTGTTGGGGTTCTTGGGGTCGAACTCTTCGTCGCGGTTAACCGTGACAGACTGACGCGGGCTGCCGAAGACGAGGAGGGTGGAGCCCATGCGGATCTGGTCGCCGACTTTGACTTTGGCTTGTTTAACGACGCGGACGCCGTTGATGAAGACACCGTTGGAGGAGCCTTCATCGAAGAGGATCCAGCCTTCCTTGTGATGTTCAAGATGGGCATGGCGGCGCGAGACGGTGAGGTCGGTCAGCGGGACCTGCTCGCTGGCGCGGCCGAGAAGCACGTGGTCCTCGGTCGGCAAGTCATACCGACGGCCTTTGTCCGGCCCCTGCAATACATACAACGTCAACACCCAGAACCCCTCGTAACCGTTGAGGTGAGTCGAACTATTTTCGCTGCCGTGGGCAGCGCGTCAAATACGATGGTATATCGATCAGCTTTATCATCTTAGACGAAAGTTGCCTGTAAGCGTTCGTCTCTTTCTCTAAAATTTCGTCAACTCTACTGTTGGCCCGCCAGTTGCTGCAGGTTTTGTGTCATTAATGCGGGGAGTTTGCCATGACTGATATTTCTTCCATCACCCAACCATCGGCGGCCACGGTTCGAGCGAAGGCGCATGATGCGCGTGACGCGGTGAGGGATTTGGCCAGTGAAGCGACGCGGTACGCCCAGGAAAGGGCCGCGGCGCTGAAGGAAGATGCGATTCATTACGCGCAGGACACCAAGACGGCGGCGGTGGCGCAGTTCCGGGTGGCGCGGCGCGGGACCGAGGAATTTATTCAGCGGAAGCCGTACCAGTCGCTGGTGATCGCAGCGGGCGTGGGCTTTGTTATCGGGCTGCTGCTGAAGCGTATCTGAGTACACTTTGGCGAAGGACAAGGGCGTAGCATGACAACAGCAGCACAAGAAACGCATACGGCGCACGACGTCCGGCAGGAGTTGCCACAGGGGAGGCGGCCGGAGCGGGCGCGGGGCGGGGCGGCGCGGGTGGTGTCGAGCGTGATGCGGGTGGCATCGCTGCAGACGAAGATCTGGCTGACGCAGGCGAAGATCGCGACGATGCGGATGGTGCTGTACGTCGCGCTGTATGCGGGCGCCGGCGTGGTGGGCGTGCTGGGGGTTATTTTTCTGTACATCGGGTTGTTCCGGGTGTTGACGGATGTGGCGGGGCTGGCGCCGGTGTGGGCTTACCTGATTTTCGCGGGCGTACATATCGCCCTGGCGGCGGTGCTGGCGGTTGTGGGGCAGAAGATTTTGTCGCAGCCGATGGATGACGACGAGGATGAAGCGGCGCCCGAGAAGAACCTGGCCGGCGATGAGCGCAAGTGAACGAAAGGCGTGACGATGTCCCTGCGAGATGAACTCAAGTCGTTGAAGCGACAGCAGCGGGAGGAGCTGCGGGTGCTGCGGTACTCCTATGCGCGGACGAAGCGGGAGTATGCGCGAGCGGTGTCGCCGGACCGGCTGATACGACGGCACATGGGGGCATCGCTGGGCGCGGCGGCGCTCGCGGGATTTTTGCTGGCGCCGCAGCCGGGGCCGAAGGGTGGCGTGGCCGGCGCGGGGGGGGCGGCGATGAGTGGGATCATGGGGACGGTGACGGGGTTGCTGGGGCGGCTGATGCCGAAGAAGGGCGGGGGCGGGCAACCGACGGCAGAGAAAAAGGTGGATCCGGCGGAGGTGGCAAAGGCAGCGCGTCCGAGCTTGGTGACGACGATGCTGTCGCAGGCGCTGGGGATGATCATGGCGAAGGTAAACTGGCAGGAGTTGTTGAAGAACTACATGAGGCAGGTGCGCGGGGCGGGGGCGAACGGGCACCACAATGGGCATCGGCCGACGATGCAGGTGGGTGATGCGGGGAGTTTGCGGACCTAGGTATTGGGTACTGGGTATTGGGTATTGGGGGGTCTGTATCACGGGTGATACCGCGCGGGTTTTGGTTATGTTGCGCTTCGAGTGGCGTTTTTGGTAGCGCCAGAGGGGAGATACGCCAGGGGTGGCGGGCCTAGGGGAGACATGGGTGGCCACTGTGCACTGGGCTGCACGGGGGGCTGTATCACTGGAGATACAGGCACAATGACGAAGGACGAATGACAAATGACGGGTCAATGAGCAATGCAGTAATGTGACAATGATCAATACGCGCATGGGGGCCCTTTCTGTAGAGGGGCAGAAGGGCGCGATTTGTGCGCGCGGGGGTTGTTTAGTTGTTTCGTTATTTCGTTGTTTAGTGGGGACTTATAGCGATTTCAAAATTTTTGAATTGGGGGAAATGAAAACATATCTGTGCGCACAGATACGTTTAAAGCCTTGCGGCTTTGAGAGTTGCATCTTGCGCCAAGGCGCGCGGCCCGGGAAGACCCAGTTTTT
>Ga0209172_10001922_pt1 | contig 40207 bp, 29 predicted proteins | sample LarsenN4metaG_FD_184113 | JGI IMG/M metagenome (GOLD analysis project Ga0209172, IMG submission 184113) | Hot spring sediment bacterial and archeal communities from British Columbia, Canada, to study Microbial Dark Matter (Phase II) - Larsen... ... | reverse complement strand
CATCGTGTCAACACCTCCGTGACGTCCTTCTCCGGCTAGAGAGAACTCACGGAAGATGCGCGATGGCCGACTCCGCTGTCTACTCGGGCGGCCTTACTGAATTTCCACCACGTGCTGGGACTCTAACCGCGACGCCGCGCGCAGCGCCGGGCTGACAGGCAGTGCATCACCTGCGGTGGCGCTTGTACGCGCACGCAGTGTCCGTCGTGCCTGGCGGCGCGGCGCGCCGCGCCCGCGAGCATGCGCAGATCGTTGCCTGGCGGGCGGCAGGCCTCTGCACGCAGTGTGGGGGAGCGCGCGACAATGACCGGTTCCGTCGGTGCGGGAGTTGCCGCTGGAAGAAGCGCCAGGCGCCGTCCTATCGCGCGCGCGGGTTACCGCACCCGTCCTACACGTGTGCCGCGGCCGGTGCGAAGGCGGGGCGACTCGCCTTCGATCTGCTGTACGGCCCCTAGGGCGGGCGCTCGCGCGCAGCGTCCTCGCCGGCGATGACAGTTCGACCAGTACAAGCAGCTGCGCCCGGTCATCCGACAACATCGCGAGCGTCTCGCAGCGCGCAAGAGTAACCGTCGCTTCTGTGGTGAGCTCGCGCCACGTCACGTCCGCCTGCGACCCCCTGCGTGCTCCGAATCAGCGCGGCGCGAATTGCCGACAGACATGCGTGTTCGCGTTGATGGTGGTAATCGTAGCCGGTTACCAGTTGTCCGCGACGCCACGTGACGATAGGCTGTGGCGGATCACACGGGCCGCACGCGAGGCGCCACACCTCGCGCGCCACCCTTCCGCTCGAAACCGAGGGTCCGGTCGAGACGGCTGCTGCTGTAGTCTAGCTCGCCTTGATCGGCCGTCTCCCGTGGAGGCCGCCATGTCCACTCAACAACGCACGGTTCGACGAACACCGCGACCGGCTGCCGCCGGCCGCCCTAAGCGACGCCGGACAACGGCCCTCCATGGTTCGCACCGCAACGGTCGACGTCGTCTCAAGGCGTACTCGCCTCTCGAAGATTTGTCGATGCAGGACCTCGTGCGGCTCGCGCAGCCCATCGCACGAGAGATTGTGCTAGAGACGATCGATCGGTTGTGGTCGGAGACGCCGCACGATGACGTGGTCGCGCACGTCGTGCGGTTCCTTGGGCGCCAGGATGACGACTTCCTGCCAGACGACGATCTCGGCATCGACCGAGGGACTCTGGCATTGCGCGCGGCGTGCGCGATTGGAATCGCCACAGGGATGCTGTTGCCGCGAGCGCTGATCGCCGACCGCGCGGCTGGTCGCGCGCTCGCCGGAGACATGGGAGCGCGGCAGCCTTTACGTGAGCGGCCCGAGGCGTGGACGTCGATCCAAGCACGGTATGAACGCTAACGACGAGGACCGCCCTTCGCGACAGGACGACGTGGATCCCGTCGAGATGCAGCCCCGGAAAGCCGAGGCTGCTCGTGAGCTCACTGCGGTACAGCAAACCCTTGTCGATTCGATCACGGCGTTCAATCGTAAGAGCGAACGATCGTCGTGGCGGGTGGAGATCCTTACGTGGGCGATGTTGCTATTGGCAGCAGCGCAGGTCTTTGCAGCGTATGTCGCCTTCCAGTACGCGCGTTCGCTCGGTGAGCAGCAAATCGCGTCCGAGGCAGAGCAAGGGAAGATATTAGCCGCCCAACGTGAGGCATTGGATGCATCGCGTCGCGCCCTGGAGCAAGTAGTTCAGGCATCTGAACGAAGCCGATCAGCACTGGAGGCACAGCTCGCGCTGACAGAGCGACAACAGGCGCTCGAGGCGGCCCGCCTCGCTCAACGGCCGAAAATCGAAGTTGATTTCGCCACCGCCAAAGGAACACGTCTGAATACCGGCGAACGCGTGGCCATCGACCTCACCGACAACCGCGCTGCGCTCGACGTGACGGTACGCAACATCGGCGATGCCGTCCTGACGCGGCCGGTCCTTATCTTCGACGCCCAACCGCCGAATGTCACCGTCGCGCCAAAACAAACGGCGTCGACGATCGACTTTGTTCCGACAACAACGTTCGCCCCGGGATACCGCCATCGGGTGACCCTTACAGTTCCGGCCGATGTAACTAATTTCGAAGTGAGGGTGACCGTGTTTGGAGACAACCTTCCGAGAGAATCCCGCGTCGTGCCGTTTCGGGCGGTCCGATGATCGGATCGAGGAAATACACCGGAGCTCGAGGCAGGAAGCGAAGAGGACGTCAGCGATGACCGACGACGAGCGTGAACATCCCTACCGGCGCTTGTTCGAGCAGTTCATCAACGACGGGCCGCGCTTCGCGGCCGGTCTCGACCCGGTTAAGACGGCGCAGCGCAGCGGCCGGCGGCTGGCGCCGGCGACGCGGAACAGCGTCGCCACCAGCTGCAGCTGCGGTTCCTTCGGCGGCCGCTCCTGCCAGGTGGTCACAGCAGCTCTCGAGTACCGGGCGGCAGCCGACCGTCGAGGATGGCGGTCACCGTGTGATCGATCGCCTCGAGCAGAAACTCCCGATCGTTGAAGGACGTAAGTGATAAATGCAATTCGCCGCGAATCGGCTCCCCTGTGCCGTCGACACGCGCCGCAGCGAACTCCACGTCCACCGCGTTCGGTGTTATCGGGGTCGTGCGGACGCGTGCGCCCGTAAATCCGTACGTCACGCCCTGATGGGTAAGCACGCGACCGGTGAGCGCGGCGTTCAGCTGTTGTTCGTCCATACGTGAACCGCCCTCACAGCCAGTACCGCGCAGGGCTCTCTTCGCTCCCGCGGGGGCCCCCGTCGCAGCAGACGGGATCGGCGTCGTGACACGCGTTCACCGCGACCGCTTGTGGTGTCGTCGCGGACCGATACCGAGGACTGAATGTGGGCTGCCATGTGGGACGCACGATCAATTCGCGAATGTAACCTCAATCGAGCGCGACGAACTGGCGGAGAGGGTGGGATTCGAACCCACGTGCCCCTTACGGGACAAGACGCTTTCGAGGCGCCCCCGTTACGACCACTTCGGTACCTCTCCGGTTCCGGAGCGCGGCGCGGACATTCCATTATAACCAGCCGGTCCGCCGCCGGTCCGCCGCGCGAATTCAAGTTTCCGGCGCAAACGCCGATTACGTGGCGGGTGAAGATCCTTCCATTCAGACCGCGGTCCGTCGAAACGCCGCGCAGCACAGAACTGCTGCCGGCGCGCCCCTCGGGCGGCGGGCCCTACCTCGTCCGCCAGCCGATCCTCGACTCCCATCGAGTCGTCTACGGATACGAGCTGCTCTTCCGCGCCCCGCGGACCGGTGTGGCCGACGCCTTCCCCGGCCGCAACGCGCCGGCGGCCCTTGCGGACGCGGTCCTGGCGATGGGCCTCGACACGCTGACGCACGGGCGCCCGGCGTTCGTCACGATCGCGGGAGACGCACTGCTCGACGGTGTGCCGACGCTGCTGCCTCCCGAGCGGGTAGTCGTGGCGCTGACGGACGAGAGCGTCAGAGACCGGGATGCGGTTCAGGCATGTGCGGCGCTGAAAAAGGCTGGCTATCGGATCGCGCTGCACGACTTTCCGCTGAGCGAGCTGCCGCCCGACCTGATGCCGGTGGCCGACTTCATCCGGATCGGCTACAAGGCCCTCGGCCCTCGACCGCTCCGCGCGCAGGACATCCAGCGGCTTGGCCGCACGTCCGCCCGGCTCGTCGTCGGCGGCGTCTCGACCGCCGAGCAGTTCGAGCGCGTCGTTCGCGACGGGTTCGCGTACTTCCAGGGGACCTTCTTCGGCCAGGCGGTCATCAGACAGACGCGCGAGATCCCTGCAAAGCAGATGGCGTGTCTGCAGCTGCTGCACGCCCTGAACCGGCCGAATCTCCTGCTCACCGATCTCGAGGACATCATCAAGCACGATGCGATGCTCACCTACCGGCTCCTCCGCGCGGTGAGCTCCGCGGCGACGGCGATCCCCAGCTCCGCCCCGGCAGTCCGATCCGTGCAGCTGGCGCTGACGCTGCTCGGCCTCGATACCGTCCGCCGATGGGCCTCGATCTGGACGTTGGCGGCGCTCGGCGAGCCCGGCCGCGGATCGCAGGCGGAACTCGTGACGATGGCGGTGATCCGCGCCCGGTGCTGCGAGCTGCTCGATGCGCCGGCCCACGAGGACGGATTCCTGCTCGGGATGTGCTCGCTGCTCGACGCGCTGCTCGGGCAGCCGCTCGAGGCCGTCCTCGAACTCCTGCCGCTCGGCGACGACGTGCGTCAGGCGCTGTGCGGGGGGCAGAACGTGCGACGCGTCCTCCTCGACTGCGTGATTGCCTACGAACGCGGCGACTGGGACACATGCGAGCAGCTGGCGGCGCGGGCGGGCCTCGATCCGGCCCAGCTGCCCATCGCGTACCGCGAGGCGCTCGCCTGGACGCGCGGGCTCCAGGGCACCGCGGCCTGATCGCTAAAGAGCTCTCCTATCGCGGAAGAACTGCTGGATGAGCGCGCGGGACTCTTCTTCCAGGACCCCCCCGGTAATCGCGAATCGGTGGTTGAGGCCCGGCAGGTCGAGACCGCGCACGGCCGAGACGAGCGCACCGGTCTTCGGCTCAGGGGCGCCATAGACCACCTCGCGCACGCGCGCGTGCACCAGCGCACCCACGCACATCAGGCACGGCTCGACCGTGACGTACACGGTCACGTCGGTCAGACGATAGTTCCCCAGGACGCGCGCCGTCTCCCGCAGCACGAGGATCTCGGCATGGGCGGCCGGGTCGACGGCGGCAATCGGCTGGTTATAGGCGCGCGCGACGATCCGGTCCTCGAAGGCGGCCACGGCACCAATCGGCACCTCGCCGGCAGCCAGGCCGAGGCGCGCCTGCTCGAGCGCCGCCTGCATGTACGCCTCGTGCGCCACCTTCGTGACACTAACGCGCCGGAGTTCGCTATTCGAGAAAAAAATACGCCGCGCGCGCTGTGTCCTTCGCCGACGTCGCCGCCTTCGTGCTATCCGAGGAAGAACTGGTACGCGGGGTTGGCCAGCTCTGGCGTGTACGGATAGCCCAGACCGTCGAGGAAGGCCCGGAACTCCGGCAGATCCCGGTCCTCCACCTCGAAGCCGGCGAGCACGCGGCCGAAATCGGCGCCGTGATTGCGGTAGTGAAACAGGCTGATGTTCCAGCGACCACCGAGCTTGTCGAGGAATTCGGTGAGGGCGCCGGGACGCTCGGGAAACTCGAACCGGCACAGGCGCTCGTGCCGCACGTCCGGGGCGTGGCCGCCGACCATGTGGCGCACGTGCAGCTTCGCCATCTCGTTGTCGGTGAGATCGACCGTCTCGTAGCCGCCGGCGTTGAGGCGCGCGGCAAGCGCGATGCCGTCCTGCCGTGACTCGGTGGCGACGCCGACGAAGATGTGCGCCTGCGAGCGCCCGCTCAGTCGATAGTTGAATTCCGTGACGACGCGGCGGCCGATCGCCGCGCAGAACTCGCGGAAGGCGCCGGGCCGCTCGGGAATTGTCACGGCCAGCAGGGCTTCGCGCGCCTCGCCGACCTCGGCGCGTTCGGCCACGAATCGCAGGCGATCGAAATTGATGTTCGCGCCGCTCAGCACCGCGACGAGCGACTGATCCCGCACGCGCTCCCGCTCGACCCATGCCTTGAGGCCGGCTGCCGCCAGAGCGCCCGCCGGCTCCATCACCGTCCGCGTGTCGTCGAAGACGTCCTTGATCGCCGCGCAGATCTCGTCGTTGCTCACACGGACGATCTCGTCGACCGTCTGCTGCACGATCGGAAACGTCAGCTCGCCCACCTCGCGCACCGCCACGCCGTCGGCGAAGATGCCGACGTGATCGAGCCGCACGCGGCGGCCGGCCTTCAGCGACTGGTACATCGCGTCGGCCTCGTACGGCTCGACGCCGATCACCTTGACGTCCGGTCTGAGCACTTTGAGATACCCGGCGATGCCGGCGATGAGGCCGCCGCCTCCCACGGGGACGAACACGGCCGACAGGCGGTCCTGGCTGTGGCGCAGGATCTCCGCGCCAATCGTCCCCTGCCCGGCGATCACGAGCGGATCGTCGAACGGATGGATGAACGCCTGTCCCGTCTCGGCCACAAGGCTGTCGCAGTGCGCCTTGGCGTCCGCGTAGCTGTCGCCTGCCAGCACCACCTCGGCGCCCATGGCGCGCACCGCGTCCACTTTGATCTGCGGCGTCGTCTGCGGCATCACGATCGTCGCGTGCATCCCCAGCTTCCGTGCGGAAAAAGCGACGCCCTGCGAGTGGTTGCCCGCGCTGGCCGTGATGATGCCGCGCGCCCACTCCTCCTCACGCAGGTGCGCGATCTTGTTGTAGGCGCCGCGCAGCTTGAAGCTGAAGACCGGCTGCAGGTCCTCGCGCTTGAACAGCACCTCGTTCGAGAGACGCCTCGAGAGCCGAGGCGCCGCGTCGAGCGGCGTCTCGCGCGCGACGTCGTACACACGACTCTTGAGAATGTCGTGCAGAAGCCGGGTCAACATCGGGAGCTGGGTATCTCGGTCGCTCGGTTGCTGGGTCAGCAAGCCCTAAGCGTAACCCAGCGGACGCCTGGAGGCCTCAGGGTAGCCGACGGCTTCAGCCCTCCGGAGTCGCTGCCAGCGCCGGCGCCGGCGAGCGCCGTGGCGCGAGGCCGATGCCACCGGCGGCGAGGCCCGCCACGACCCCGACGGCCGTGGGCCAGCTCAGAGGCCGCGTCTCCACCCGCACGCGCCCGGCGCGAATCGCCTGACAGATCGCGTCGGCGTCGGCCTCGGCCTCGACGAGCGAGTACGTCGTCCCGAACTGGGCGAAGCGATGCACGTCGCCGTTGCCGACCATCGGCTTGCCGCGCGCCTGCGCCCACCGCACGGCGGGAAGGTTGAAGTTGAGCGTCGCCGTGTACATGGCGTTGTACTCGACCGCATCGAACAGGTCGGCGTGCCGCGTGAGCCGGCCGAACAGGCTGTGCGCCGCCGGAAAGTACGGATGCGGCGCGACGACGAGTCCCGCCTCGCGCCGCTTCAACCGCGCGAGGTCGTCGAAGGAGCGCACGTCTTCAGCGGCCCGTGAGAAATTGAGCAGCAGCACGTGCTTCCCCCCGATGGTCCGTTCGATGCCGGGAATGAGCACGATCCCGCGCTCGGCGGCGTACGGCGCCAGGGGACGGACATCCAGCTGTCGGTCGTGCAGGGTCACGGCGAGCGCGTGATAGCCGAGGGCCGCCGCACGATCGATCAGCTCGGGGCTGGAATACGGAACGCGGTCGACAGGGTCGTCCGACGTGTGTGAATGGAGTTCGACTTTCAGCATGCCTTGGCAGGCCCCGCGGGCCGGATGTCCCTCTTTCACGATTCGCGCCGGGGTCGGGGCCCGGCGCCGGCCGGCGGGATCCCCAACAGCTGAGTTCGTACTTCCTCATTGTTCCACAAGGTTTCCGGATCCGTGGAATGGACGATCCTCCCGCGGCTCATGACGTGGGCCCGGTCGGCCACCTTCACGGCGAATGCGGCGTTCTGCTCCACCAGCAGGATCGAGGTCCCCTCTTCGCGCAGCCGGCGGATTACGGCGGCGACTTCGGCGACGAGCACCGGCGCCAGCCCCTCGGTCGGCTCGTCGAGGACGAGCAGCGACGGCCGCGCCACCAGCGCGCGTGCAATCGCCAGCATCTGCTGCTCCCCGCCGCTCAGCTCGTTGCCCCGATTGCCCGCGCGCTCGGCCAGCCTGGGAAAGACCGTGAAGACCCGCTCGAGATCCCAGCCGGCAGGGCCGGCGCGCGCCGCGATCGCCAGGTTCTCGCGCACGGTCAGCGAGGGAAAGATGTGGCGGCCCTGCGGTACGAGGCTCACTCCGAGCGCGTGGATGCGATAGGGCGGCAGCGACGCGATATCGATGCCGTCGAAGACGATCCGCCCGGTGCGCGCCGGCGTCAGGCCGACGAGCGAGCGGCACAGCGTCGTCTTGCCGACGCCGTTGCGTCCGAGCACGGCGGTGACGGCGCCCGTCGCGGCGTCGAGACTGACGCCCTGGAGCACATGGCTGTCGCCGTAGTAGGTGTGCAGCTCCGTGATCGTCAGCACGTCAGTCCCCTGCGCCGGATCCGAGGTAGATGTCCTGGACCGCGCGATTCGCACTCACCTCGTCGCGGTTTCCCTGAACGAGCACGCGTCCCTGGTGCAGGACCGTGACACGCTCGGCAAATGCGAAGGCGACGTCCATATCGTGCTCGATGAGCAGCACGGTGATCGAGCGATCCAGCCGTTCCAGCACGTCCTGCATCGACCGGCTCTCGCCCGCCGAGAGGCCCGCCATGGGCTCGTCGAGCAGCAGGAGCCGCGGCCGCCCCGCCATCGACAGCGCCACCTCGAGCTTCCGCTGGTCGCCGTACGACAGGTTCTTCGCCAGCTCGCGCGCCATCCCCGACAGGCCAAAGCGGTCGAGGAGCGTGGCCGCGCGGTCCTGCAGGTCCGCGTACGACGACACGGCCCGGTGCATGACGATCTTCCGTGCGTCGAGCGCTTCGCAGGCCAGCAGCATGTTCTCGAGCACGCTGAGCCGCTGAAAGAGCTTCGTGATCTGGAACGTCCGCGCCATACCGAGCGCGGCGCGCCGATGGGGGGCGAGCCGCGTGACGTCGGCGCCGAAGAGCACGATCCGGCCGGCGGACGGCGGCAGCTCCCCGCTGATCAGATTGAACAGCGTCGTCTTTCCGGCGCCGTTCGGACCGATGAGGGCATGGCGTGCGCCCGCGCCGACGGTCAGGGTCACGGCATCGACGGCGCGAAGCCCGCCGAACCGACGCGAGACGCCATCGAGCGAGAGAGCCGGGCTGGCGTTCACGAGGCGGGCACGACGCGGCGGGAGTAGAGCGGCAGCCGCAGGTACTCCGTGGGATTGAACTTCCAGAATTGCGACACGCGCGGGATCGTGGCGATCACGGTGTTCTGCAGCTCACCGTTCACGCGATCCACGCGGCGGACGTAGATGTTCTGGATCGGGTTGCCGTACTCGTCGAGCTCGACCGGGCCGCGCGGCAGGCCCGTCGGCTTCGCCGCACGCAGCGCCTCGAGGAGCCTCGCGCGGTCCTCGACGCGCCCGCCGACCGCTTCGATCGCCGCCAACACCCACTTGCCGCCGGTGTACATGCTCTCGCCGTAGTAGCTCGCCATCTTGTTGTAGCGCCGGCGAAACGCGGTCGTGAACCGCCGGTTGTCGGGAGTGTCGAGGGCCGCGCTGTACTGCAGCGCCGTGACCGTGCCGATCGCCTCGTCGCCCATCGAGATCAGCACCGCTTCATCGGTCGTCGTCCCCGAGCCGATGAGCGCGACGCGCCCCTTGAGCCCGTACTCGGCGTACTGGCGCATGAACTGCAGCGCGGCCCGGCCCAGAAACAGCGCGTACACGGCGTCGACGTCGCGCGGGATCTGCGCGAGATAGGGCGCAAAGTCGTGCACCGAGATCGGCGTCCACGTCTTCTGGACGATGCGGCCGCCCTCGGCTTCGAACGTCCGCTGAAAGCCGCCGACCGACTCCCAGCCGAACGCGTAGTCGAGCGCGATCGTGGCAACCGTGCGATAGCCCAGCGTCCGATAGGCGTACTCGCCGAAGGCGTGGTTCGGCTGGCTGCTCGTCCAGCCGGTCCGCACGATCCATTTGCTCCGGCGCCGCTGCGTCAGATCGTCGGACGAGACCACGGGAAACACCATCGGAATCTGCTGCGCGTCGACGTAGGGCGCCAGCGCGTAGCCGCTCGAGGCGAGGAGCGTCCCTGCCATCAGATGCACCCGGTCGGACTCCACGAGCTTCCGCGCCTTCGTCAGCGTCTGCGCCGGAATCGCCTCGTCGTCCTCGACGATCAGCTGAATCTGCCGGCCGCCCGCGCGGTAGCCGACTTCGTCGAGCAGCAGCAGGAACCCGTTGAGGATGTCGCGGCCGTTCTGCGCGAACGGGCCGGAGAGCGGCACGATGAAGCCGATGCGAATGGGATCCGTCGGCGCCTGGGCGCGGAGGACCGCGACCGCCATGGCGAGGGTGAGAACGACGATGAGTACTCGCTTCATGTTCGCTCAGGCCCGGCGGACCGTCGACCTCCCAGATTCCAGATTCCCTGCGGGGCGGCGAGGATCGCCACGATATACACGATTCCCAGGATCAGCAGCCACCGCGCCGTGTACGCGCTCATCACGTTCTTGAGCAGCACGATCGCGCCCGCGCCGAGCAGCGGGCCGACGAGCGTGGCGGGCCCGCCCAGCGTCACCATCAGGAAGAGCTCGGACGAGGCGGTCAGATCGAGATACGTGGGGCTGACGAAGCCGTTGTAGTACGCCCACATCACGCCGGCAACGCTCGCGAACGCGCCGGCGATGACGAAGCTGAGATAGCAGTGGAGCCATGTATTGAACCCGAGACTGCGCATCCGCGCTTCGTTCTCCCGGATGCCGCGCAGCGTCAGCCCGAACGGCGAGCGCACGAGCGTCCGCATCAATGCTGCACACCCCGCACAGACCAGCAGCGTCACGTAGTAAAACGCCAGCGGACCCGCGACCGGCAGTCCGGCGTGCGCCTCGAGGGTCGGAATCCCCGAGATGCCGTTGTCGCCGCCCGTCACCGGAATCCAGCGGTAGCTCAGGCCCCAGAGCACCATGCCGAGCGCCAGCGTGATCATCAGGAAGTAGACGTCGCGGACGTGCGCCACGATCAGGCCGAACGCCGCCGCCGACGCGGTGCCCATTGCAACCCCTGCCAGCACCGACGTCCAGAAATCGGCGCGATACGTCGTCGAGAGTACGGCGACCGCATACGCCGCCACTCCGAAGAACGCCGCATGCCCGAGCGACGGCAGGCCGGTATAGCCGAGCAGGATGTCGAGGCTCATCGCGAGGATCGCGAGAATCACGATCTGCGTGAGCAGGCCGATCCAGTACGAATCGAGCACCAGCGGCCCCACGACCAGGACGATGGCGAGCGCCCCGAGGACCCCCGCGCGCCAGTCGGTCCGGAGGGCTGAAGCCCGCCGACTACCCTTTGCCATATAACCCCGTGGGTTTGAGCGCCAGCACCAGGATCATCGGCGCAAAGAGCGTGAAGTACGAGAGCTCGGGGACGAGCGCCTTGCCGAAGTTGTCGATCATGCCGACGACGATGCTGCCGACGAGCGCGCCCTTGAGGCTTCCCATGCCGCCGACGATGACGACGACGAACGCGAGCGGCAGCAGGTCGAAGTCGATGCCGGCGTAGCCGCCGAGGATCGGACCGCCCATGACGCCGCCGAAGGCGGCAAGCGCGGCGCCAGCCGCGAACACGACGCCCGACAGGCGCGCCACGTTGATGCCGATCGCGGACGCCATTTCCGGATCGTCGACCGTGGCGCGGAGGCGCGCGCCGATGAGTGTCTTCTCGTTCACCAGCCACAGCGCGGCGGCGACGAGGGCCGCCACCGCGATCACGAACAGCCGGTAGGACGGAAAGACGACGTCGCCCGCTTCCACCGACGCGCGCAGCCCGGCTGGGTACTGCAGCGTAAACGGATCGCCGCCCCAGATCATCAGCGCCAGATCCCGGAACAGCAGCGCGAACCCCATCGTCATCATCATCTGAGGCAGCGGCTCGGCGCCGAACCGGCGCAGGAAGACGCGCTGCATCACGAAGCCGACGACCCCGACGACCACCACCGCGACGAGCGCGCCGGCGATCAGGCTCCCGGTCCGCAGGACGACGGTGTACGCGACGTACACGCCGAGCATGTAGAAGGAGCCGTGGGCGATGTTGACGATCTTCATCACCCCGAAGGCGAGCGTCAGGCCGCTGGCAATCAGGAAGAGGAGGGCCGCGGAGAAGAGGCCGTTGAGGCTCTGGGTGATGAGGTAGGTCATTCGGTCAGTTGCCGGTGTCAGTTGTCAGTTGTCAGTGGACCCGAATTGTCCTTCCGACAACTGACAACTGGCAACTGACAACTGACCACTGACAACTGGCCACTGACAACTGGCCACTGACAACTGGCCACTGACAACTGGCCACTGACAACTTCCTACTGGCCCTTCGGCGGCTGGATGCCGAGCACTTTCCCGAGCGCGTAGTACGCGCAGGGCTCGTCCATGTTGCCGCCGCCGATACCGATCGCGCCAATCAGCTGGTTCTCGAGCACGATCGGCACGCCGCCCGGCACGAAGTAATACGACAGGCCCTGCTCGCGGCCGAGGTCGGTGCGGAACAGGCGCTGGTCGACGTTGGGGAACCGCTCGGCGACCGCGCGCGAGGTCGACCGCGCGTAGAGCGCCGTTCGCGCCTTCATCAAACCGGTCTCGACGCCGATCGGGACGACGCCGTCCATCACGTGGGCGTCGACGATGTCCCCGTTCGGCGCCAGCACGAAGATGGCGTAGTTGCCCGGTCCGCCCTGCTGGTTGCGCGCGAACTCGACGCAGGCGTCGACGATCTGACGCGCGACGGTGGAGCTGATCTGGTACTTGAAGAGCGTCCGCGCCGCGACCTCGTTCGAGACGACCGCTTTGGCGAGCGGCATCGGCGTCGACCCCTGCGCGGCTGCAGGCGGCGCCGCCAGCAACGCGGCCAGGACGATCGCCGCACCCGTTCCGAGGAGTGTGTTCATCATCGATTTATCCTCCGTGCTCCAGAACGATCTTCATCCGCTGCGCGCCGCCGTCGGACCCGAGCATGCCGATGGCGGCCTTCAGCTCGCCAAGCGGCATCACATCGCTGATGAGCGGCTCGAGCCGCACCTGTCCGCGCTGGACCAGGCCAATCGCGCCTGGATAATCCTCGCTCTTGGCGACTCGTGCGTTGATGAGCGAGAGCTCCTTGTAATAGAGGTCGTAGAACGGCAGCGCGCCTTCCTTCGCCGTGATGATCCCGTACATCAGAATGCGCCCGCCCGATCGCACCATCGTCACGGCGGAGGCCAGCTGCTGCACGACGCCCGTGGTCTCGATGACGACGTCGGGACCGCGGCCCTCGGTCGCCTCCCGCACCATGCGAACGGCATCGTCACCGCCTGGAAACGCCAGGTCGGCGCCGAGGCGTTCAGCGAGTGCGCGCTTCTCGGCGCTCCGCGTCACGCCGATCACCGTGGCCCCGCGCGCCTTCGCGAGCTGGACGTGGAGCTGGCCGGTCACGCCGAGACCCAGCACTACGACGGATTCTCCGGGAAAGATGTCGATCCGCCGTTGCGCGTGAAGACACGTCGTGAGCACCTGAATGATGGGGGCGGCGCAACGATCGATGCCGTCGGGCAGCGGGAACACGTGCGTGGCTGGCGCGGCCAGGTACTCGGCAAAGCCGCCGTTGGCGTCGCGGCCGAGGAGCTGGCCGTTCGGGCAGAGATGCGTCTGACCAATGCGGCAATGGAAGCAGGCGCCGCAGTACAGCTCCGGATCCACGATGACGCGGTCGCCCGCGCGCAGTGTGCCGCCGCCCGCGTCGACGACGTCTCCCGCCATCTCGTGCCCCATGATGCGCGGATAGCGGACCGGGATCGAGCCGTTGAAGATCTTGTAGTCGGTGCCGCAGATGCCGCTGTGCGTCACGCGCACCAGGACGTCGCCGGTGCCGCGGGCGGGCTTCGCCACCTCGTCGAGCACCAGCTCACCCGGTGCGGTGAGCACCATGGCCTTCATGAACGTACTTGGAGGACCTCCGGATTGACCGGATTCCGCGGCGGCGCGCCCGTGAGCACCGCGACCACTTCCTGCGCCGCCTTCGTCTGCAGCTCGACGAGCGATTCCTCGGAGTAGAAGCTGGTGTGCGGCGTAACGATGACGTTGTCGCGGCCGAAGAGCGGTGAGTCGGCCGGCGGCGGCTCATGCGCCATCACATCGAGCGCCGCGCCCGCAATCTGTCCCGCATCGAGCGCCGCGGCGAGCGCCGCCTCGTCGATGATCGGCCCCCGGGCGGTGTTCACCAGGTACGCCGTCCGCTTCATCTGCCGGAACGCGTCGGCGTTGAAGAGATTGCGGGTCTCGGGCACCAGCGGACTGTGAATCGACACGTAATCGGATGTCCGGAGCAGCGTCGCGAAGTCGATGCTCTCGACGCCGGCGCGCTCGAAGATCTCCTTCGCCACGTACGGGTCGTACGCCACGACCGTCATGCCGAACGCCTTCGCCTTCGGCGCCACGAGCTGCGGGATGCGGCCGAAGCCGACGAGCCCGAGCACGCTGCCGCGCAGCCGATGGATCGGCACCACGTTCGGCATCTTCCACGTGCCGCCATGTACCTGCCGGTTGATGAACGGGATCTTGCGCACGACGGCGAGCAGCAGCGCCATCGTGTGGTCCGACACCTCGTCGATGCAGTAGTCGGGCACCTTCGTGACGACGATCCCCTTCTTCGTCGCCTCCGGGATGTCGACGTTGTCGACGCCGATGCCGAAGCGGGAGATGACGCGGCACTTCGTGAGCTGCCGGATCATGTCGCCGGTGATCTTGGCGTAGGTGACGAGAATCGCGTCGGCGTTGCGCGCGAGGCGCAGGATCGCCTCGGCGGTCGGCTCGGGTGCGAGTTCGAGGGTGGCCCCGACCCGCGAGAGCACCTCGCGGGCCGGGTCGAGGTTCGGAAACACTGAATCGGCTACAGCAACTTTGAACATGAAACTGAAACGGGGCGAGGAGGCGAGGGGGCGAGGCGGCAAGCGGGCATCACGTGCCCCCTGTGTCCTTCCCCCCTTGCTCCTACAGGGTTTTCACCGCGCCATCGCCTCTTCCATGTGCTCCATGCGCGTGAAGACCACCGGGCCGTTCGCGCTGACGAGCACGTTCTCCTCCAGGCGGCAGGTCTGCTCGAGACCCGGGTGCCCGGCGAACGTCTCGATCGCGAAGTACATGTTCTCCTTGATCTCCGCGGGGTACTTCAGCGAGTAGGCGCGCGACATCCACATCCCCTCGTAGAGCGTGATGCCGATGCTGTGCGCGAACTGCTGCAGCGTCACCGTCCCGTAGGTGTCGTCGTCGTACTTCGGGAACTTCGAGACGACGTCGGCGGTCGTGTTCCCCGGCTTGAGCTGCTCGAGGCCCGCGTACATCGAGTCGTACACCTCGCGGTAGAGGTCGATTTCCTTCTGCGTCATCTTCGCGCCCTGCGGCCCGCCGCACTTGAAGCAGCGCACGAAGTCGATGAAGTAGCCCGACGGTCCGACCGCGTTGATGTCGACGATGACGAGGTCACCCTGGCGGATCAGCTTGTCGGTCGCCCACCGGCGATAGGGGCTCGTGTTGCCGCCCGACGCGACGATGATGTCGTAGATGATCTCGCAGCCGCGCTCGAGCATGAACTCATGGACCTTTGCTTCGATCTCACGCTCCCGGACGCCGGGCTTGAGCCACTCGTACTTGATCCGCCACATCGCCGCGTCGCCGATGCTCGACGCCTGCTTCAGCAGCTCGATCTCGTCGCGCGTCTTGACGACGCGCGCGCGCGACACGGCCGGCCATCCGTTGACGATGTTCAGGCTGGCCTTCTGAAACGCTTCGAGCGCGGGCATGTCGAGGTTGTCGATCCCGATCCTTTCCTTCTGGACGCCGTGCTCCTTGAGCACTTCCACGACGCTCTCGGCCATGCGGCCCGCCATGTACGGCACCGCGCCCTCGGCCCACTGCCACGTGATGGCCGGACGGATGCGCCCCTCCATCCAGGGGAGGTCGATCTTCGCGCACTGCAGGTCGGACCCGGCGGTCTCGAACAGCGTCGGCTTGCCTTCGGCGGGAACCACCGCGTAGCGGATGTTGATGTTGTACTTCCAGTTCCCCTGATAGGACGCCGTCGCGTAGCGGATGTTGGCGCCCGCGAACAGCACCAGCGCGCCGAGATCCTCTTTCTTCATCTCGGCCTGAAGCTTCGCGAGGCGTTCCTTCCGCAGCCGGTCGAAATCGACGCGGTACTGCCAGTCGGCGCCGGTCTGGCTGTACAGGCGGCCGGGATCGTACTCGTGCGGCCGGCCGAGCCAGCTCAGATCCATCCCATTGCTCTTGGCTTTCGGGTCAACAACCATGCTCATTGACGTGCTACTCCTGAAGCTCCATGGTCCGGCTGAAGCCGGACGCTACGTACGAAACACACTGCGCGCAAAGACTTTCCACTATACATCGCGATTTGGAGATTCCGGAAGGCGGTCAACTCCCAACTCCCAAGACCCCAACTCCCAAGAGTTTGGGGTGCGGAGTTGCGCGCTCGCACCCCACGGCGCAGCGTGCGCCGTGGGGGCCTGGCGTGGGAGTTTGGGGATCGACTACCGCGTCTCGGTTGGCGGCTGTCCGGGTTTCGGACCCGTGTATTCCAGGACGAACAGGCCGGCACCGGTGCGATCCGTCGCGTAGGCGAGTCCGCGATGGTCAAGCGTCACGTCGTTGATCTGAATCACCACCGGCTGCCCTTCGTCCGCCGGGTGGGACAGCGGGGTGGGCCTCGGGATGTAGTAGCCGAGCTCCCGCATCTGGTAGGGGTTGGAGAGGTCGAGGACCCGGACGCCGGCGTTGAAGTACGCCAGCCATGCGATCCGGTTCTCGTGCCGGTTGAGACGTCCGTTCACGAACTCTGCATGCTGATGGACACCGAAGCGGCCGCCCTTCTTGCAGAAGTCGCCCACCGGCACCTCCCACTGCGACACCTGCGTCGGGCGGGCCTCGTGCGTGACGTCGAACATGTAGGCCCTGGTCCGAACACCGCTCGTGCAGGGGGCGGTGTCCTCGGCGCCGGCGGCCTCATCGGTCATGAAGATGTAGGTGCGCGGGAGCGCGTCGCCGTGGAAGTTCGGCAGCTGATCGTAGACGACCGGCGTCAGCGTGTGCGGCCCCCGGTTCGGTGGCTTGGTGTCGTACGACCAGACCAGCTTGGGATTGGCCCGATCCGAAATGTCCCAGGCGGCCATCAGCCCGCTGGTGTTCCTGAAGCCGACGTACATCCGATTGTTGGCCTCATCCACCGTTGGATGGTGCACATACTGCCCCTGATAGAGCGCCTTGTCCTCGGTGTCCTTCATTCCCGGAAGCCAGAACCGGCCGACGAACTTCGGTGCGGTCGGGTCCTTCAGGTCCCATATGTGGCCGAGGGTATTGCGGAAGCCGGGCTCTCCCGACGCCGAATAGTAGTAGCCCGATTCCTCAGACCAAAAGCCCTTGTGCGCACGGTACATGAACGGGCCGCCGCACCCGGGCCCGCACGAGTTCGGCGGCGTCCCCGTGATCTCTGCGACGAGCGTGATTGCCTGCGGGTTCGTCGCCCGATCGGTGATGTCGAAGATCTGGAACCGGAAGTCCTTGCCGCTGTCCAAGCTGCGGATCAGGTAGTCGCGGCCGCTCGAATTGTGCTTGTAGTCGTAAACGACCGAGACGGCGCGGTGGTTCGCACCCGAGATCCCCGGAATGTGCCACTTCAGCGTCGGTTTGGCGGGATCGGTGATGTCGATGATCGACGTCCCGTTGATCTCCGCCTGCCCCGTCACGGGGTTCATCTGTGGCTCCTGGCTGTTCGGCCGATCGTTCGGCTGATGGCCGACATACAGCCAGTTGCCGTTTGCCGCGTCGGAACGGGCCACCAGCTGCAGCGACTGGCGGCCCTGCAGGTCGTGGTAGCCCACCAGCCGGACGTTCTCGGCGCCGTCCGACATCGGGTCCGCGCTTCCCCCGTCGCCGCCGGCGGCCGGTGCGGCGCGGCACCCGACCGCGAACCAAGCTCCCATCACGACGGCGCTCGCGAGCGCGATCCCTCGAAGCATCTGCTGCATGGCGTACCTCGTCAAAACCTGACCACGACCTCGAGCTGCAGCGCGCGCGGCGTCTGCGGGTTGGTATAGGTCAGGAAATTCTGCGGATTGTATATGCGATTGGCCCCGGTTCGCGCGTACTCCGTGTAATCGCCGCCGTTCAGCACGTTGAAGATGTTCGCGGCGAGCTCGACCTCGCGGCCGACGCCGGCGCCAAACGTCCGGCCGATCTTCAGGTTGAGCGTGTGCACGTCGGGCGCCTTGGCCTGCCCGTCGCCGCGCGTCGGGTAGTAGAAGCGAATCCGCGTCGCCAGCGGGTTCGGCTGCCGATTGCCCGTCGACGAGACGACAGTCGCCGGACCGAACGGCGCGAGCTGCGGGCTGTTGGCCGGGAGCTGATCGATGATCGGCCCGCTGTACGGACCTGCCATGATCGTGTAGTTGGCCGACAGCACGAAATCGGCGGGCGCGTTCCAGACCCCCGACAGCCGCACCGAGTACGGGTTCCACATCGGGTTGTTCACCAGCGTGTTGCCCGTCGCCAGGCTGTTGTGGTCCTGCATCCCGTCGGTCCGCCAGATGTTCCGGTTGTTCGGGAACGCGTCGGGCTGGATGAACCGCGCCGGGTCGGTCGGGTTCCACGTGCCCGTCAGCTTCTGCCACTGGCGGTGGATCGTCCCCAGGAACTGGAACCCCTGCGTGAGGTTCTTCGCGATCGTGATCTGAATCGCGCGGTAGTCGGTCTGGCTCCACGTGTTGTTGGTCACGCGGTACAGCAGGCCGCGGTTCGGGTCGACGCGCCCGAAACCGCCGAACGGCTGGAACGGTCCGCTCGGGTAGATGCCGTTGATGTCGACCTGCGCGTATTGATCCTTGTTGATCTTGACAATGCCGGCGACGTCGACGCTCGTCTGGCCAGGGAACTGACGGCGAAAGCCGAGCGTGAACTCGTCGAAGAGCGGCTGATGCAGCTCGGGGTCGAACTGCTGCGTCGAGATGGTCGCCGCGCGCGGAGGCGTCAGGATCACCGTCTCGAAGATGCCGTCGCCGTTGACGTCGTACTCATCCCGCAATCCGGCGGCGTCGTCGCCGCCGAAGGCCGCCACCGGGTGGCGCGTGCCCATGAGCTGCTGGTGGACGCGGACGTAGCTGCCGCGCAGGACGTTGCGCGCGTCCGCGGTCAACAGATACGAGAAGCCGAGGCGCGGCGCGATTTCCGTGCTGTTCTGCCGCACGAGATCCCGCAGCGCGTCGTAGCGCCGCACGAAGTCGACGCGAAGGCCGAGCGTGGCGGTCAGGCGCGCCGTCGGCTTCCACGTGTCCTGGAGGTAGACGCCGATGTCGCGGTCGCGGCCCGACGCCGTGTGCTGCTCGAGGCTGCCGATCACGTACTGGCGGTGGAACGGCACGGTCCCGGCCGACGGGTCGCGGGGATTTACCTGGCGCCGCTCTTCGAAGATGAAGCCGTCGTTCAGGTACTGGATGTTCTTGTCGAAGTGGTTGCGCGGCATCGCAAGAAACCCGGTCTGCACGTCGTGCGTGCCGGCCCACCCGCGGGCGTACCAGGTGAGATCGCCGCGGAGCATCAGAATCGACGAGGTATCCAGGTCGTAGCAGCCGTCGCAGGCGGTCGAGGCCCACTGGCCGCCGCGCACGAGCAGGCCGGAGCCCTGCATGATGCCCTGGTTGAGGAACGCTTCGCGGTGATACTCGACGAGTGGGCCGGTCAGCGTCCGCCCCTCGTAGCTGTCGAGCGAGTTGCCGCCCTTGGTGTTGTAGCTCGTGGTGAATGTCGACGTGACGTTCTGTCCCCAGATGGACGTGAGCTTGGCGCCGTACATCGGACCGCCGGTCGAGAGCACCTCGATCGGCTCGTAATCCTCCGCGCCGACGACCTTGAGCAGCAGCCGGTCGGCCTGGTACACACCGGACAGATCGTGGTTGACGCCGAGCTTGGTGGTGACCTTGACCCACGGTTGGTACCCGCGAATCGAGTTGTCGCCCAAGGTGCCGTTCGGCACGAGCGCGCGGTGCGCCGCGACCTGCTCGGGATTGCGGCCGGTGCCGCTCTTGTTGTCGGTGAACCGCAGCGCGCCGAAGAACCAGGTGCGGTCCCGCTGGATCGGCCCGCCGAACGAGAAGTCGTACTGGTGCACCCGGCGCGTGGCGGGCGTCCCGTCCTTGACGTTGTTGGCGTTCCAGTCGAACGGCTGGTACTGGGCGGCCGCGGTGCCGCGGAACTGATTGCCGCCGCTCTTGCTGATCATGTTGAGGACGAGTCCGTAGCCCATGGGCGACGCCGCGTCGACGCCCCCCGTCTTGATCTCGGTGTCCTGAATCGCCTCGGTGCTGAGGCCGGTGCGATTGATATTGAAGTCGTTGTAGTTGCCCGCGTACATGCCTTCCATCAGCGTCACCGCGTCGCGGTGCTCGACGGCATTGCCGAAGTAGTTCTGCCGGCCGCTGCCGTCGTTGTGCGGGCGCGAGATGACGCCCGGCGTCATCATCAGGAAGTCGCTCCAGTACTTGCCTTCGACGACCGGGATCTGCGTCTGGAACTCCGCGTCGATGTTCAGCACGTTGCTCGGTCGCGAGACCTCGAGCATCGGCGAGTCGCCGGTGACGGTGATCGTCTCCTGCACGGCGCCGAGGCTCATCGTGATGTCGACCTGAAAGTTGGCCGCCGCCCTCAGGACGATGCCCTCGCGCCGGAAGGTCGAGAAGCCCTGAAGCTCCGCCTCCACCGTGTACGTTCCCGGAGGCAGATTGATCAGGCGGTACGTGCCGTCGATTTCCGAGACGGTCGTGGCCGGCGTGATGAGCGCCGGGCTGGTCGCCGTCACGGTGACGCCGGGGATGACTTCACCCTGCGGATCTCGAACGGTGCCGCGAAGGCTGCCGTCGCCGCCCTGGGCGGCTGCGGCGGAAGGCATGACGACGCCGAGAAGAAGGATCGCCCCGAACACTACCCTTCGCATGCGGAGGCTCCTTTGCAGCGGATTTGAACGGGCTCCGGGCTTCAGGCTTTCGGCGTCGGTAATGCCCGAAGCCAAAAGCCCGAAGTCCACAGCCCGCAGGTTGTCAGAACGTCAAGCGGAACCCGATCTGCGCCGTCAACGGGTCGTCGGCGACGATCGGGACCAGGAAGTTCCGCGACAGCCGGTTGCCGGTGGGCGGACCGTAGTTGACGTGGTTCGTGAGGTTGTACACCTCGAGGAACACGCCCGCCTGGTAGCGCAGGACGTTCCACAGGTACTGCGCGCGCGCGTCGAGGATGACCTTATTCGGTCCGTCGATGCCGTTGCGGACGGCCATGCCCTGGGCGTCGAGCTTCGACACGATCGGACGGGCGGTGTCGTGGATGCCCCGCACCGGCCGATCGACGTTGATCCCGTCGCCGTTCACGTCGGAGCCGATCGTTTCGTTGATCGGATACCCGGAGTAGGCCCGGAACACCATGCCAGCCCCCAGACCCCGCCAGATCTGCACGTTGGCGCTCGTCGCGAACGCGTGGCGGTTGTCGCGCGCGCACGCGCCGTAGTCCCGTCGCGGATCACGATCGTCGGCGAACCCCCTCGTGGCCGACTGGGGCTCAAAAGGCGTCGTAAAGGGGAAGGCGTCACGACAGCGCGCCAGCGTGTAGCTCACACGCCCGGCCCAGCGGTTCGAGTACCGCTTCTCGAACCCCAGCTCCAGCGAGTCGAAGTCGCTGTTGAGCGCATCGAGCGTCTGGTACTGGTAGAAACCCGCAAAGGCGGCCGTCCGCGCGGCGCCGGTCACGAGCGTGCCGTTCGGGTCGAACGCGTTGACGCCGAGGCGGGTGATACGGCCCGTTGCCGGGTTTACGGGTCCCTCGTTGATGTCGATCGCCCAGGTGTTGTCGTAGCCGCGGTTGCCGACATAGTCGGCCGACACCGCCGTGTCGCGCATCAGCTCGCGTTTGACGCCGATGCTGAAATTCCACGTGTAGGCCATCCGCCGATCGCCGTCCACGAGCGGCCCGGTCGTCGTCGTGTTGACGAAGCTGCCGGCCAATACTTGATTCCGAAGCCCTTCGAGGAAGCCGCGGCAGGCCGGAGCGATCACCGCCACCCCGGCCTTACTGCCGACCGCGGGGCGCAGACAGCTCGTCGCTTCCGGCGTCGAACCGGTCGGCAGGAGACCGGTCGTCGCGGGCGATGCCACCTGCGTCGTGTCGTACGTGATCACCGGCGCGACGACCTGGCCGCGGGCAAGGTTGAACAGCACCACCGACTGCTGATACTGGTAGACCTTGCCGACGCCACCGCGGACGACCGTGCGGTCGGCGCCTCCGATGTTGTACGCGAAGCCAAACCGCGGACCGAAAGCGTCCTTGGTCTCCGGTACCCCGTCCTGCCAGTCGTAGCGCAGGCCGAGGTTCAGCGTGAGGTTCCGCCCGACCGTCCATCTGTCGGAAATGTATCCGCTCGCCCGGTAGTCGACGACGCTGAAGTCGACCTGACCTACCGCGATGTTCAGACGCCAGGGATAGGTGCGTGGATTGTTCGGATCGAAGGGTGCGTTGCCCGGGAACATATAGTTACCGACGAAGTTCTCGCCCAGCCCGCGATCGAGCGGGGTCCGCATGAAGTTGAACCCGGTCTTCAGCGTGTGGGCGCCGCCTGCCGTGACGTACGTCAGCGAGTCGTCAATCGTGAAGTCGCGCACGTCGGCTGTCGCGTAAGTGTTGCGGTTGCCCGCAATATAGTCGGGATGACTGTTCTGCGGGCCGAGTGTCAACGGATCGAGCGGCCCGAACCCGATGAACTTCCAGTCGTCGTCGAAGATCGCGCGCGGGCCCTGCAGCAGGCGCTCCTGCACGCGGCCGACACGGATTTCGTTGGTGGCCCGGTTGCCGAGGACCGACGTCAGCGTGAAGTTCAGGACGACGTCGCCCGCGTCGTTCTCGTGGCGCGACGCGTCGAGCGTCGCCAAATCGGCCTCGAGCTCGTCGTTCTGCGTGAGGATCGCCTCGCGCAGCCAGCTGAATCGGATGCGGTGGTTGGTCGAGGCCTGATAGTCGAGTCGCAGGTAGGTATTGGGGCCGGTGAACTTCGTGTAGTTCGAGTAGGAGACCGCGAGCGGCGCGGCGTCCGGCGGGAAGTTGAGATTCGCCGCCTCTTTCGCGTGGGTGTACTCGATGTTGCCGAAGTAGAAGAGCCGGTTCCGGACGATCGGACCGCCCAGATGCCCGCCGAAGACGTGGCTGCTCGAGTCAGGGTTCTCTTCGCCGGCCTGCTTGAGGAAGTAATCGGTCGCCTGCAGCGCATTCCCCTTGTAGTACTCGAACACGCGGCCAAACACGTTGTTGGTGCCGCTCCTCGAGACGCTGTTCACGACCACGCCGGTCGACCCGCCGTATTCGGCCCCGTACTGGTGCGTCTGCACCTGGTACTCGGCCATCGAATCGAGCGAGATGCGCGCCTGCGTCCCCTGCGCACCGCCAAGCCGCGAGTCGTTGTTGAACTGCCCGTCCACCATGAACAGGTTCGAGGTCGTCGCCTGCCCGTTGGCGCTGTACTGGCCGCCCTCGAACGCGCCCGGCTGCAGCGCCGGCACCAGGCCGGGAATCGTCTGCATCAGGCTGAACTGGCTGCGGTTGAACGCCGGGAGATTGTCGATGTCCTGGCTCGTGATGTTGACGCCAATCCGGCTTGCCGTCGCCTCGACGAGCGGCGCCTCGGCGGTGACCGTCAGGGTTTCCTGCACCCCCGCGAGCTGCATCGTCAGGTTCAGCGTGACCTCCTGCCCGACGGCCAGCACGAGTCCCTGCTGGGTCGTCGTCTGGAAGCCCTGCAGCTCGGCGCGCACGGTATACGTGCCCGGCAGCAGCGTCGGAATCGTGAACCGCCCGTCGACTTCCGTGACCGCGGTCCGTTCCTGGCCGGTGGCCTCGTTGACGACCGTCACGGTGACGCCCGGCAGAACGGCCTTCTGCTGGTCGAATACCGTGCCGCTGATGTCCGCGGTGCCGCCCTGCGCCAACGCGGGTGTCGCGTACAGCCAAGCGCTGATCGCGATGAGCAGAATCGATGAGAGACTCGCACCAAACGCACGTACCGAACGGCTCTGCGCCATTAAACGCCCTCCGTGGAATAGGCGTGAAAAGATGTCGATCAGGGACGTTACGCGGGACGTCGGAGGCTGTCAAGCAAGCCGGGGTCCTGCGCCGGGGCGAACGACCGTGCGTCGTCTCGCGTCAGCGCAACGCCAAGGCGGACGAGATGTTCACCCTGAGTGCCGACCGGCGGCGCGCCTGGAGACGCCGGGGGGGGCCAGGGGAATTCCCTCGCGTCGTGGGCAGAATTACCCGTGCGGGCGGCGCACCCAGCGATCGTGGCGGGATTATCGCGATGTTGCCGTCTCGTGCACGCCAACGGGCGGGGCGCCCGCGAACCGCTGCGGGGAGGGAGCCGCCTTCTTCCGCGATTTCGGGAGGATCGGCTGCGCGGCTGGTGCGTCCTGCATCGGCATGCTGAAGCGCCGCATCTTGTCGTAGGAGTACAACGCCGACGCCACGGCCGGTGCCGTCGCGACGCACCCGATCTCGCCGACGCCCTTGGCGCCGTAGCCGCCAACTTCGTCCGGCACCTCGATGAGGATCACGTCGACCTCGGGCATGTACTTCGCCGGGACGATGCCGAGGTGGCGCAGCGCGAGCGATTCGGGCCGGCCGTTGACGGTCGGAAAATCCTCCGTCAGCGCGTACCCGATGCCCATGTGGACCCCGCCTTCCATCTGTTCGGCGCAGAGGCGCGGATTGATCGCGCGGCCGACGTCGTTCGCCACGACGACGCGCTCGATCTGTCCCTGGTCGTTCAGGATCACGATCTGCGTGGCGTAGCTGAACGTCAGGTGCGTCGTCGGGTTGAGCACCGCTTCCGGCGTGCCCGGACGCGTGGTGAAGTTGCAGACGTACTCGCCGCGGTATTCCCGGCCGGCGAGCTGCTGGAGGTGTTTCAGCCGCAGATCGAGATCAGGCGCCGACCCCGTGGGTTCCTGCGTGAGCGGCAATGAATCGAGATCGGCCGCGAGCTTGCGCGCCGCGTGCTGCGCCGCGGCGCAACTGAGGGTCGTTCCGCGGGACGCCCACGTCTCGCCGCACTTCTCGCCGAGCTCGGCGTCCCACTTGACGGTCATGATGTCGATCGGGAGCTTCGTCTCCTCGGCGACCGCCTGCATCGTGGCGGTGAAGACGCCCTGGCCCATCTCCGTGTAGCCGTTCAGGATTTCGAGCTTCGGACCGTCAAGGACGCGGATCTTGATATAGCCGCCTTCGATCGTGCCGTTGCCAAGGCCTGTACTCTTGATGCCGCAGGCAATCCCCTTGTACTTGGCGCGCTTGTAGACGTCCTTCACCGATTCGAGCGTCAGGCGGGCGCCGCGTACGCTGTCGCGCATGACCTGTCCGGTGGCAAAGCGATCGCCGGGATTCAGGATGTTGCGCTCGCGAATGTCCCAGCCGTCGACGCCGACCCGCTCGGCCAGCAGGTCGAGCATCCCTTCCATGGCGAACTGCGCCTGGTTGCTGCCGAAGCCGCGCATCGCGCCGGCGTTGGGATTGTTGGTGTAGACCGCCTTGGATTCGACGTCGACGTTCGGGACGCGGTAGACGCCGCACGAGTGACACGCCGCCCGCAGCGCGCACTTCGCGCTCGTCGTGTGATAGCCGCCGGCGTCGGCGACGATCCGCGAGCGCAGCGCCAGCAGGTGTCCTTCGGCATCGGCGCCGACCGTCAGCGTGATCGTCATCGCGTGGCGCTTGACGTGGTGCTGCGTCGACTGCTCGCGCGTCAGCACCGTCTTGACCGGCTTCTGCAGCAGATACGCCGCGAGCGCCGTCTGTCCCTGGATCGAGAGCTCCTCCTTGGCACCGAACGCACCGCCGCTCGCGGAGAGGACGATCTCGACGTCCTTCGGGTCGAGCTTCAGGATCTTGGCAATCTGTGCGTGGTCGTACACCGATCCCTGGCTGTCGGTGTGCACGCGGACGCCGGTGCCCTGCGGGATCGCAAGGCACGCCTCGGGCTCGAGGAACGCGATGTCAATCGGCTGCGTCTGGAAGGTCGCCTCGATGACGTGTGCGGCGCTCTTCAACGCGGCATCGACGTCGCCGCGTGTGAAGGCGGTTGTCGGCTGCAGAATGTTCGACGGACGGGGCGCGAACGTCTGGTCCGAGTGGATGAGCGGCGCACCGGGCTTCATCGCCTCGAACGGATCCGTGATCGGTTCGTACACCTCGTAGTCGACCCTGACCTTCCGGGCGGCCTGCCGTGCGTGGAACTGGGTGTCGGCGACGACCATCGCCAGGAAGTCGGCGACGCAGCACGTCATCTCCCCGTCGGCCACGAACACCGGCTGGTCAGGATCGTTGAGCCCCGTCCCGCGGAAACCCGGCACGTCCTTCGCCGTGAAGAGGCGCACCACGCCGGGCATCTGCTCCGCCTCGGAGGTGTCGATCTTCAGGACCTTCGCACGCGGATGCTCCGTGAGCACCATCGCCCCGTGCAGCATGCCAGGGACGCGCATGTCGTCGACGAATGGCTTCTGTCCGAGCGTCTGCTCGATGCCGCCGAGGCGCGCGACGGACCGCCCGATAGCGTGTCCCTGGCCGTTGCCGTTGCCAGGTGCCGGAGCAAAGGCAGGGTTCCGCTTCAAGCCGAACTGCTCGCCGAAGTAGTCGTGGCGCCGCGGTTCCTTCGGCAGCCCACTGCCAGTCCTGTAGGCCTCGCCGGCGGTCTGAATGGCGTCGATGATGCGGCCGTAGCCGGTGCACCGGCAGATGTGGCCGTCGAGCGCCTTTGCGATTGTGGCGCGGTCGTCGGTCTTGCCGTGTTCGATGAGGGATGCCGCCCGGACGACGATGCCGGGGATGCAGAAACCGCACTGGACGCCGCCTTCGAGCACGAACGCCTCGGCAATCGTCCGGCGGAGCTCCTCGGGAATGCCCTCCAGCGTCCGGATGTCGTGGCCTTCCATCTGCTCGGGCTTGCGGAGGCACGAGAGCGCCGGCCGCCCGTCGATCATCACGAGACAGCAGCCGCACGCCCCCTCGGGCGCGCAGCCGTTCTTGGCCGACACGACCCCGCACTCCTCGCGCAGCACCTCGAGCAGATGCATGCCCGGTTCATACGAGGCCTCGGTGGGCGTACCGTTCAGGGTGAACCGGATTTTGGGCATTCTCTCAGGGAAATCGTACCACATGCTTGATGGGGCTCGCGGCCGCGAAGTAACATCGGATGTTCGACTCAGCCCGGAAATCTGCTCGGAGGCGACATGCAGGAACCCTGGAAAACGGATAAGTGGTTCGTCAGCCCGTGGAATTATCTGCCCGAGGTGACGACGCAGTACGGCTTCCCCGCCAACATCAAGATTCACGACGTCACCCTGCGGGACGGCGAACAGCAGACCGCTGTCGTCTTCCGGCGCGAAGAGAAGGTCGCGATTGCCAAGAAGCTCGACGCGCTCGGCGTGCACCGCATCGAGGCCGGCATGCCGGCGGTCTCGCCGCAGGATCGGGCGGCCATTGCCGACATCGCGGCGCTCGGGCTCAAAGCCGAGATCCTCGGTTTCGCGCGCTGCATCCCGACGGAGGTGAAGGTCGTCAAGGAGTGCGGCTGCTCGGGGATCGTGATCGAAATTCCGGTCAGCGACCACATGGTCAAGAACGCGTACGGCTGGCCGTTCGAGCGCGCGCTGAAGGCGTCGATCGAGACGACCCGGGCGGCGAAAGAAGCGGGCCTCTACACCGTCTTCTTCACCATCGACGCGACCCGCACCGAGCTCGATCGCTTCCTCGACATCGTGGAGCAGGTGGCGACCGAAGGGCACATGGACGCGCTGACGATGGCCGATACCGTCGGCGGCACCTCGCCTGCGGCGATTGGCCATGCGGTGAAGAAGGTGATCGAGCGGCTCAAGAAGCCGGTCGAGATCCACGGACATCAGGACTTCGGGCTGGGCGTCGCCAACACCATCTCGGCGCTGGCGGCCGGCTCGACGGTCGCGCACACGACGGTCACCGGCCTCGGCGAGCGCGCCGGGAACGTCCCCATGGAGGACGTCGTCCTGGCGCTCAAGTGCCTCTACGGCGTCGACCTCGGGATCAAGACGGAGCAGTTCTGCGAGGTCTCGAAGTTCGTCATGGATCTGGCGCGCGTGCAGCAGCCGCCGAACCGGCCGATCGTCGGCGACAAGCTGTACGAGGTCGAGTCGGGCATCATCGCCGGCTGGATCCGTCTCGCGCGCAAGGAGCATCCGCTCGAGTACGTGCCGTTTGCGGCGGACCTGGTGGGCCAGAAGGCGCCGAACATCGTCCTCGGCAAGAACAGCGGCCCGCCGTCGATGGACGAGTGGTGCGAGAAGCTCGGCATCCAGGCGAGCGACGAGGAGAAGATGCAGATGCTCCAGGCGGTCAAGGCGAGGTCGTTCGAGAAGAAGGACCTGCTGACGGCCGAGGAGTTCAAGACCATTGCCGCGAGCGTGCTGCAGAAGGCGGCCGTCTGAGCCAGCCGGCAGGTCGTAGCCGGTAGCCGGTAGGTCACGTGGGGCGGGTCCCGCCGCGCACGATGCGATGCGCGGCAGACCCGCCTTCGTTCTTCTACGTGGCGTCCGGCATCAGCCGGACCAACGTATACTCGGCGCCAGCCGCGGAGGTCATCATGCGCGTCGCTCTTCTTTGGCTGGCGTGGTTCGTCGCCGCCCCTCCCGCATGGGCGCAGTGGACGAAGATTCCGGACGCGGCGCCGCGGGGCGCGGACGGCAAGGCAAACCTCTCGGCGCCCGCACCGAAGCGACCCGACGGCACGCCCGACCTGTCCGGCGTCTGGGCCGGGCCAGGCGGCCGCTATGTCCAGAACCTGGCCGCGGATCTGACGCCGGGCGAGGTGGCCTACCAGCCGTGGGCGAAAGCGCTCGTCGACGAGCGCGCCAGCTTTGCCCGCGAGGGGGAGAACCCGACCGCGAACTGCCTGCCGGCGGGCGTGCCGCGGATCAACGTCGTCCCGCCACCGTGGAGAATCATTCAGTCCGACGGATTCATTGCGATCCTGTACGAGTCGGGCAATCTGTGGCGACAGATCTTCATGGACGGCCGCGAGCCGGTTCGCGATCCGAACCCGTCCTGGATGGGGTACTCCGTCGGCCGCTGGGAGGGCGACACGCTCGTGGTCGAGACGACCGGCTTCAACGGCAAGGCGTGGCTCGATCAGCACGGGAACCCGACGACCGAAGCGCTGCGCGTCGTCGAGCGCTTCCACCGTCGCGACTTCGGCCACATCGACCTGCAGATCACGATCGACGATCCGAAGGCGTACGCGCACCCGTGGACTGTGACCGTGCCGGTGACACTTCAGACGGGCGCCGGCGCCCAGCTCCTGGAGAACGTCTGCGAAAACAATCGCGATCTGGAGCACCTGCCCGGCGCGCAGTCGCGATAGCCGGTTACGGCGGCGACCTGCAACCGCCCTGCGGCTACGTGGTCGCGTCGCCGGCGTCGACCATGATGAGCTCCACGACGCCGCCGCCGTTGCGGCGAAACGCGGCCGCCTGCTGATACTCCGGCGACTCGAAGCACGTGACGCCCTGCTCGAGCGTCGGGAACTCGATGACGACGAAGCGGTGGAACGTGTCGGGGCCTTCGAGAATCCGAAAGCGGCCGCCGCGGGCGAGCACCTTGCCCCCGTAGCGCTTCATGATCTCGGGAATCCGGTCGGTGTATTTCTTGTACTGAACAGGGTTAGTGATCTTGGCGCGCGCAACCCAGTATGCCGGCATCGCTCTATTTGATCTCGAACAGCACCTCGCGGCGGGCGGCGTGGTTCCCCATCGTCGACGTCGCCTCGACGCGCAGCACGTACATCCCTGGCTTCAGATCACGCAGCGGGTAGTCGGTCGTGAAGCCGTGTCCCTGGCCGCGGCGCTGCACCACCCGGTTGTCGCGCGCCTGCACGATCGTCCGTCCGTCGCGCGCGTCGAGAATCGCGCTCGCGTAGTTGATGCCGTGCGGCTGATCGGTCGAGTTGTCGTACACCTCGGCGAACCACGTCAGCGTCTCGCCCGGCGTGAACGTCCGCGTCGCCACCGGGGGGGCCGGCAGCAGCCCGTTCCAGTCGGTCTCGGTGCTGCCGGTCGGCACGCCGGCCGCGCCGGATGACGTGAGGAACAGGCCGCTCATCGAGAACGGCGTCTTCGCGTAATCGGGCACTTCGAGGTCGTACGGCAGCGTGCCGACCGCGCCGCCGGTCGCTTCCTGCGCCCCAATCCGGATCTGATACCGGCCGGGCGGCACCGTCACCTGCGAGATGAGCCGAACGCCCGTGCGGTTGACGCGGTCGCGTGTCTCGGGCATCAGGTTCAGGTTGAACGTCTGGCGGTCGCCGCCCTGCACGCGCGCACGCTCGTCGGCCGCCACGATCGAGACCTCGACCGACTCCACGAACCGGCCGTTCTGCTCGCGGTAGCGCAAACCGCCGCCGTCGATCTCCACCGACACGAGCACCTGACCGCGGTTGTCGGCGCTTCTGAGCGGACCGGCAAACGCCCGCAGGGACAGCTCACCCACGGGAACGGGCTTGCTCAGCGCCGCCCGCAGCGCCGGCGAGGTCCCTGCCTTCACGTCGGCCTCGCGGGCCCGCTCGATGGCGCGCGTGTCGGGCGGCAGGTATCCCTTCCGCGAACGGACCTCGACGCCCGGCCGCTTCACCTTCACCTCGATGTTGAGGAACCGATTCCGCGACCACTTCGTGGAGTCGCTGTAGTAGCCGAGCAGGTAGTACCGGCTGTTGTCGAGGACGATGCGTCCGAGGCCGCCCGCCAGGTCGCCCGAGTTCACGATCGCGAGCCCGCCGGTTTCCTCCGAGAGCGAGATGAGGCTCTCCTGCGCCAGGAGCAGCTCGCGGAGCGCGCCGCGGAAGTTGCCGTACTCGAGCTGCGGGTAGTCGGACCGTCCGCTGATCTCGATCATCTCCGGGAACTGGCTCATGCCGCGCGGGTCGATCCCGTACACATTGACGTTCGCCCGCTGCGCGGCGGCCACGGCCTCGCGTGCCTCGGTGATGATCAGATCGCTGTTCCGCGTGATCCAGAACGGCTGGTAGATGTCGTAGTCGAATCCCTCGCTGAAGAGCAGCAGCGCCTTGCGGCGTCCCTGCACGTCGGCGAGCCAGCGCGAGACGTTCTCGATCGCGTCGAACGCCCGGCGCGCGTTGAACGCGCGCTGCTCGTCGTTCGGATCGCGAACCGACTGCGCCCGCTGGAGTCCTTCGACCGAGCGGTTCCCCTGCCCGCGCTGCTCGTCGCCGCTCGGCTGGTCGAAGGCGGACTCGCGCAGGTGGATCGCCAGCCGCTCCTGCCCCGCCGACGGGAGCTTCAGCCCCTGCAGCCGATCGATGGCGGCCTTCAGCAGCTGCCGGTTGTTGGTGAGCTCCTGCCCCCACTCCTGCCGGCCGCTCGTGAAGACCACCGCCGCCAGATCGTTCACGCCCAGGTACTGATCGATGAACCGCTTGGCAATCTCGCGGACGTTATTGGTCCGCGTGACGTACGTGTGCAGGTCGTCCAGGAGCAGGATATAGATGCGTCCGTCGAAATTGCGCGTGGTCGCGCGCACGTCGGGCTCGATCGGCGCCGACGCGTTCGCGGGCGTGAACGGGCGCTCGATCGGCACGTCCACGAGCGAGAACACGGTGGGCGACTGGAGCCGCCCGTCCTCGTAGACCTCGAAATCCGCCTGCGTCAGGTCATTCACGAACGCCCCGGTCTTCTGATCGGTGACGATCGCGTGGACCTCGACGAAATTGGTTTCCGCGCGGAACGTGACGCCCGGCTGCTGATTGGCCGGCGCCGGCTGCCCGGACCGCTGCTGGGCTCCGACACCCGCCGACAGCGCAAGGATCGAAAGCAGAAGCAGAGAGCGGCGCATGCTGTTCCTCATCAAAACACAGCTAGTGTAGCCTAGGGCCCCGAGAGGGATTCTCATGATCGCACACAGCAGAAGCCTGATTCTGGGCGGCCTGGCCGCCGCGTTCGCGGCCGGGCTGCTCCTCGGTACTCAGACGACGGCGGTGCAGGGCCAGTCGGCGGCGGGCAGCGGCTTCGCCGCCGTGCCCGGCGAGCGCGGCGGCCTCGACGTCACCGGGCCATACGACGTCGTCCCCAACTGGCCGAAGCCGCTCTCGACGCTGCCGGGCCACGAGAACTGGACGTGGGGCTCCGTGCAGGGCGTCTTCGCGGAGAGCCCGAACCGCGTCTACATGGTGCAGCGCGGCGAGCTGCCGAACATCCCGCGTCCGGCCGCGCGCGCGATTCCGGAGATCGGACCGAGCCTCTCGTTCCCCGTCGGCCAGGCGCCGTTCCGCAACGCGTCACAGGGACCGGCGTCGAGCCCGCCAGGCGCCGGCGGCCCCGGACAGGATCCTGACGATCCGAAGCAGGCCTGGCAGGGGCGGATGGGCATCGACGCGCGCTGGGAGCACACCATCGTCGTCTTCAACGCCGCGGGCGACATCGTCGAGCAGTGGACGCAGTGGGACAACATGATGAAGCGGCCGCACTCGGTCTACGTCAGCCCGTACGACCCGCACAAGCACGTGTGGATCGTGGACGACCACAGCCACGCGATCTTCAAGTTCACCAACGACGGCAAGCAGATCGTGCAGACGCTCGGCACCCCGGGGCAGAAAGGCGCCGACGCGACGCACTTCAACCGGCCCACGTTCATGACGTGGCTTCCCGACGGCAGCTTCTTCGTCGCCGACGGCTACAACGGCAACCGCGTCGCGAAGTTCGACAAGGACGGCACGTTCATCTGGAGCTCGGGCGAGCCGGGACAACCGGGCGGGCGTGAGACGCGCCTCGGCTACTTCAATACGGTGCACGGTATCGCGGCCGATCCGATGACGCGGCGCGTCTACGTGAGCGACCGATCGAATCGCCGCATCCAGGTGCTCGACGGCGACACGGGAAAGGCGATCGATCAGTGGCCGGTCGGGCAGCAGACGAACCTGCAGTTCCTCATCATTCCGCCCGATCGATCCGGCATCTGGGGCTTCACCGACACGACGGCGCGGATCGCCAAATGGGACTTCAACGGACGGCTGCTGTACTCCTGGGGGATCCTCGGCGATTTCCCCGGCGCGTTCTTCAACATGCACGGGGCGAGCACGGATCAGGAAGGGAACCTGTACGTCGCCGAGGTGGGCGGCGGACGCGTGCAGAAGTTCCGGCCGCGCAAAGGGGCGAACCCGGCTTACCTGATTGGGCCACCTGCTTACGCCGCGTGGAAATAGCGGAAATAAAGGGCCCCAGGCCCAAGGGCCTGGGGCCTCTCCTTAGTTCGTGCCGCTCTTGGCCGACGCGGCGAGCTTGACGAACGCGTCGTGCGGCGACGGCGAGTTGCCGTGCAGCGTCGCGTGCGTCATCACGTCGAGCCGCAGGCGCTGGATGTTGTTCGCCAGCGCCGTCACGCCCTGCATCGCCTGCGACGGCAGCGTCGCGCCCGCCGCGGGCGGCGTGTACATGTCCGCGTTGACCAGAATCTTCTGCTTCGGCAGATACGCGAGGAGCATCGGCCCAATGTGCGTCGATCCCTGCATGGGATAGAGCTCCACGATCTGGTTGCCGTCGCTCAGCACGTACTTCTGGTTGACGCGCTCGATAGGCACCGGCCGCCGGCTCGCCGTGAAGTTCGGATAGAAGCTCGAGAGCCGGTCCGGCATCAGGGTCCGCGGCAGCGGCGCGAACATCACCTGCTCGTAGAAGTCGGCGTTGTCGCGGTGCGTGACGAGCGTCGCGCCCTGCGCGATGTAGGTCCGCAGCCCGCTGGAATGGTCGAAGTGATGGTGCGTGTTGACGATGTACCGCACCAGCTTGTTCGGGATCACCTTGGCCGTCGCCTCGAGCACCGCAATCGACCGCTCCTCGCCGAGCGGCGCCTCGATCATCGCCACGTGATCCGCGAACTCCACCGCCACGCTGTGATGCGACCCGCCGGCGATGAGGTACACGCCGTCGCCGATCTTCTGCGCTTCGGCGCGCACGGGAGGGCCGGCCTGCGCCTTTCGCATCTCTTCGGGCACCGGCATCGCCGGCACGGCGACGTTCGTCTGCATGCCCGTCACCCGGATTTCCATCATGTTGTGCGCCGGGTTGAACACGGGGTCGCCCAGGTGCACGTGGATCCGCGTCGGGAACTGTACGCCGCCGAAATCCTTGTAGTCGAGATGCCGGATCTCGTACAGCGTGTCCCCGTAGACGGCGGTCGGGATCCACGTGGTCGTCAGCTCCACGAGGTTCTTGTCGTTGATCGTCCCCACCACCTTGTACTTGCCGAGCGCCGTGAAGGCCACGAGCGTCGCCCGCCGGCCGTTCTCGGTCAGGCCTGCGTTGGTCGGCCCGACAATCGGCGTCGAGAGCACCTTGACGTCCTTCGCCGCCATGGCCGCCTTCAGGAAGCCGTGCGGCGTCAGCATGATCTCGAGCTGCCGGACGTCGGCGTGCGGCGCCGTCTCGAGGTAGAGCCGCCCCGGCGGCACCGGCTTCTCGCCCTGCATGTTCCACGCGACGCCGCCGCTCACGACCTGGACGACGCGCTGGTCGCCGTCGAAGGGGGCGCCGCCGCCGCGCATCGGATACGCGCCACGCCGGCGCGTGAAGTCTTCGCGGCCGACGTTTGCGTCGTAGTCGATCGTGCGGGTGTACGAGGTCACCTCGAACCGCGGCCAGTCTTCGGCCAGGTTGTAGCTCTGCCCGACGAGCGCGTTCCAGCCCGTCCCGGTGTACTGAATGGTCTTCACGGTGTTCGCGCCCATGGCCGCCGCCGACGCCTGCAGGACCGCGCGCGCGTCCTGCGCGGAGCCGGCGTCCACGGCGAGCGCCACGAGTGCCGCAAGCAGCAACGCCCTTCGCGCCATATGTCCTCCTGTCGATCGCGCAGGCTGAAGCCTGCGCGCTACGCATACCGTAGAGCGGCGGCTTTAGCCGCCCCGACCAGAGACTATAATCCCTTCCCGGGATTTGCACTTCTTCTGGAGGACGGAAATGCGCAAGAGCATTTCGGTAGTCGTGGCGGCCCTGGCGGGCATGGCGGTCGCGACGATGTTCGACTTCGGCCAGTGGGCGTCGGCACAGCAGCGGCAGCAGAACGGCAGCGGGCCGCGCTTTGCGGCCGTGCCGTCGGAAAAAGGCGGGCAGGACATCTTCGGCGGATACGAAGCCGTCGAGGGATGGCCCAAGGACATCTCCAAGCTGCCCGAGACGCAGGGATGGACGTTCGGCGCCGGCCAGAGCGTCTTCGCCGAGAGCCCGAACCGCGTGATCATGCTGCAGCGCGGCCTGCTGCCGGCGGCCGAGCGGCCGATGGTCCGCAAGATCGCGCCGAGCGTCGTCTTCCCCATCGGCCGTCTCCCATGGCGTGACGCGACCGTCTCCAGCCCGCCCGGAAACGGCGGCACGGGTCAGCCCGCCGAGACCGGCATGGAAGCGTGGCTCAAGGCCGGCAACACGTTCGACGTCGATGCGAAGTGGTCGCACACGATCATGGTCTTCAACGCGCAGGGCGATCTGCTGGAGTCGTGGACGCAGTGGGACAAGATGCTGCAGCGGCCGCACTTCGTCGCCATCAGCCCGTACGACGCGCAGAAGCACGTCTGGATCCTGGACGACCACAAGCACGCGATCTTCAAGATGACCAACGACGGCAAGAAGATCGTCCAGACGATCGGCACCTACGGCGAGTCGGGCACCGACGACAAGCACTTCAACCGGCCGACCTTCATGGACTGGTTCCCCGACGGCAGCTTCGTCGTCGCCGACGGCTACAACAACACGCGCGTCGTCAAGTTCGACAAGGACGGCAAGTACGTCACGGCGTGGGGGCAGCGCGGGCAGAACAACAACGACGCGCGGCCCGGGTTCTTCAACAACGTGCACGGCATCGCCGTCGACCCGAAGACGCGCCGCGTCTTCGTCAACGACCGCGGCAACCACCGCGTGCAGGTGTTCGACGAGAACGGCAAGTTCCTCGACCAGTGGAGCTTCGGCCCGAACCCGTCCGACATCCACCTGTTCAGCATCTTCAGCGACGGGCATCTGTGGGCGTTCGACCGCGGCACGAGCAAGATGCTCAAGTACGACTTGAACGGCAACTTCATGTACTCCTGGGGCACGTGGGGCGACTTCCCCGGTGGCTTCTGGGGCGTGCACGGCTTCAGCGTCGACCAGGACGGCAACTTCTACACCGCTGCGGTCGATTCCGGCGGCATGCAGAAGTTCCGTCCGCGCAAGGGCGCCAACCCGGCGATGTTGATTGGCAAGCCGCTGCGGGTGGCCTGGAAGTAAGCGTCTCGCAGGCGGCCATGCGTGCCCGGGCCCTGCGGCTCTGTCTCGCGGCGCTGCTGGCGCTTCCCGCCGGATACGCGTACGCGCAGTACCGGCAGGACGGCTTCGGGTTCCGCGGCTTCGGCGTGCTGCGCGGCGAACAGGGCGATCCGGCGGAGCTCCCACCCGCGCAGTGGCCCGATCGCAACGTCACCGGCTGCCACATGCTCTACACGAGCGTGCGGCGCGAGGCCAACGGCGCAGGCTGGCGCACGGATTACCCGTGGGGCCTGCGCCACCTCCTGATTCGCGCCTCGGAAATCACCAAGACGCGCGTGAGCTGGCTGAGCGAGGAGGTGCCGCACGCCTGGCTCGTGCGCCTCACCGACGACGCGCTGTTCGACTGTCCGTATCTGATGGCGTCCGACGTGGGCACGATCGGCCTCACGCAGCCGGAGGCGGACCGGCTCCGGCTGTATCTCGAGAAGGGCGGCTTCCTCTGGGTGGACGACTTCTGGGGCGAGGCCGCGTGGGCGCAGTGGTCGCGCGAGTTTGCCAAGGCGATGCCGCCCGAGGAATATCCGATCGAGGACGTCCCGCTGAGCGATCCGATCTTCCGGTCGATGTTCGAGATCAACGAAATCCCGCAGGTCACGAGCATCCGGTTCTGGCGCGCCGTCGGCGGACGGACGACCTCCGAGCGCGGGGCCGAATCCGCCGTTCCGCACTTCCGCGCGGTGCGCGACAAACAGGGGCGCATCATGGCAGTCATGACGCACAACACGGACGTGTCGGACTCGTGGGAGCGCGAAGGGGACGACCCGCAGTTCTTCTATCGCTTCTCGCCGAGAGGGTACGCGCTGGGGATCAACGTGCTGCTGTATGCGATGACGCACTGAGGGACCACCCGGAGGCCTGAACGCCTCCGGGTACCCAGTGGGTGAATGAGACGTTCCGGGTGGGTCTGCTGTAGAAGGCCACCCGGAACGGCGGCAAGACGAGACGCCGAGCCGGCGCTCGGCGTCTCGGTCCGCTGCAGCTAGAACGTCAGGCGGAAGCCCAGCTGCAGCGTTCGCGGCGCAAAGGCCAAGTTCGAGTTGAACTCCGGCTCGCCGAACAACGGGCTGAGCTCGTTGGTCACGTACGAGCCGTAGTTGGCGTGATCGAACAGGTTGAACACCTCGAGAATCCCGTCGATGGAGGCGCGGCCCGGCAGCGGGATCCGCTCCTGCAGCCGGACGTCGACGCGGTGGACCGGATCGCCGACGAAGCCGTTGCGGGGGACGATCGAGCCGTCCCGGCGCAGACGGAACGAGACCGCCTCAAAGCCCTCGCCGACCCCCCGCAGATCTTCCTCGTAGAACCTCGGACGGCGTTCGCCCGATCCGTAGAAGTAGACGCCGCTCAACTGCAGTCCGCCGCCGATCTGCCAGATGCCGTTGAACACCGCGCGGTGGCGCTGGTCGGTGACCGCCAGCGAATAGTCGTTCCCGAGATCCTTTGCCACCGGAAACGGCACTTCCTTGAGGCCGCTGAACGGCTGCGGGTCGCCGTTCCAGAAGCCGGAGAGCGTGTAGGTTGCCGACGCCTGCCAGCGGTTGCTGAACCGCTTGGTGAACGCGGCCTGCAGCCCGTGATAGTTCGACCAGCCGGTCTTCGGGTCGATCCCGATCACGCCCCAGAGCGGATCGAAGCGCCGGGCGATATCGGTAAACGGGTAGTTGGCGCCGGTCGCCTCGTTGTAGGTCAGGTTGAGGTTCGGGAACAGGATGTTCTCGTCAGCGCCATGGAAGTAGACGTAGTCGGCCGTGATCGCCATGTTCCCGGCGAACTGGCGCTGGAGGCCGATCGACGACTGCCACATCAGCGGCACGCCGGCGTACTCCGGCGGCGGCGGCAGCTCGCCGAGGTCGCGAAAGAGGCAGCCCGGCACGCTTCGCACGTAGCAGAAGCGCTCGAGCGCCTGGTCGTAGTTCGGCCGCGGCCCGTTGAACGGGTTCACCGCAAAGTCGGCCCGGCCGTCGGCCTGCACGCCGATGAAGGCGACCTTCTGCGGGAGCTGCGCCCAGTTCAGCGCCGCTGCCGGAATGTCGGCGTAGTACAGCCCGGAGCCGCCGCGCACGACGGTGCGGTCGTCGAGCGAGTAGGCGAAGCCGAGCCGCGGCTGCAGGTTGTTGGCGTCCTGTGGCCGGTCCGCCGCCATCCACTTGTCGAACGACCGGTGCTGCGCAAACGCGTTCCAGATCAGGTCGTAGCGCAGCCCGAGGTTCAGCGTCAGGCGGTCCGTGATCTGCCAGTCGTCCTGGATCCAGGCCCCGTACTTCGGCAGCAGATCGGGGCGATTGAAGTCGCCCACGGAGATCTCGAAGCGCTGCACGAGCGGGCTGATGAGCGCCAGGTTCCACGTGTCGACGTTGAACGGGTCGGGGAACGCCCGCGCCATCAGATCGGCGGAGGGAAGCGGCCCACCGCGGGCCGTGTAGATGCCCATACAGTTGTTGCAGTTGTTGCTGAAGCTCTTGGAATGGAGGTACTCGCCGCCCAGCTTCAGATCGTGCCGGCCCGCGGCATCGTAGGAGAAGGTGAAGTCGTCGCGGAACGTCGTGACCTCCTGGATCCAGTTGCGCGGCTGCAGGGCGCTGCCGGCAATCGAGAACCCGCGGAACCGGATGAGCGGATGTCCCACCGCGACGCCCCGGAAGGCCTGCGGATGGCTCGACCAGCGGGTGAGCGGCGCCTGCTCCCACCAGATGTACGAATGGCCGACCTTCACGTCGTTCAAGGCGCGGTTTGACACGACGGAGGTGAAGTTCCCGAGGACCCGCCACATCCGCTCGTCCGTATAGTTCGCGCCGGCGAGGTGGTTGCTGCCGAGCGTGCCGAACGGCGTGTGCCGCTTCGCGCCGTCCGCCTTGAACATCAGGCGGTTGTCGGGCGAGAACTGGTAGTCGAGGCGGCCGCCGCCCATGTGGATCGTCTCCTTGCCGGTCAAGGAGATGTTGAACTGGGGGAAGGGCGTCCGCGCGAACGCGCTCAACGGCGTCCGTTGGAACTCGTAGTTGCCGAAGTAATGCACGCGATCGCGGACGATTGGGCCGCCCGCGGTCCCGCTGTACTGCTGGTTCTCGAACGGCACGACACGGTTGAGGACGTGGTCTTCGGCGTTCCAGTCCGAATCGCGGAAGTAGCCGCTGAACGATCCGGCGAACGTGTTGGTTCCCGACTTCGTCACGGCATTCACCATGGCGGCGGGCGAGCGCCCCTGCGTCGCGTCGAACCGGTTCGAGACGAACTCGAACTCGGCGATCGTGTCGCGGCTGTACCGCGGCTGATTGAGCGCGCCCAGCGTGTTCCCCACCTGCTGGCCGTCGAGGTTGAGCGCGAAGGCGGGGTTGTCCTCGCGCGGCACCGTGACCGGCTCGTCACCGATCTCGGTGGTGCGGTTGCCCGGCGCGAGCAGCGCCAGCGCCATCCACTCGCGGCCCTGCACCGGCAGCTCCGACATCTGCAACGGATCGATGTTGCCGCCGACCGTCGACTGCGTCGTCTCGATGAGCGGCGCCTCCGCGGTGACCGTTATTGTCTCCTGTATCGTCGACGGCTTCATCTGGATGCTCAGCTCGACGGTCTGACCGACCAGCAGCTGCACGCCGGCGCGCTCGACGCGCGTGAATCCGGACAGCTCGGCGGCGATCCGGTAGCTGCCCACGCGCACCGGAATGCGATACACGCCGCGGCCGTCGGTCACCCCTTCGAACTGGTTCCCGGACGCCTCGTGGACGGCGATGACCGTGACCCCGGGCAGGACCGCGCCGGTGGCGTCGGTCACGGTGCCGGTGATGGTCGCTTCCTGCGCCTGCGCGCTCGCAGGCAGCAGCACGAGCGCACAGACGGCGAGCGCTCGTTTCACGAACTCCGCTCTCATAGACCCTCCTCCGGTTCAACGAACGAATGACGACGAGGACGCCACCAACGACGCTATGACAGGCGGACGCGAGCGCCGACGCGGAGGGTCAGGCGAGCACAGTAGGTCCCCTCCCGCCGGCCGGTCAATACCGGCTGGAGGGGACACTTCTAGCAGGCTGTTGAAAAACTAACCCGAGGGGGTACCCAAGGACCCCCTCGGCGTACTACACTGCGCGCAGCCAGGAGGAGGCCTCGCTGATGCGCGGACACGACGAGCGATCGGATTTCTTGTTTAGCTA
>Ga0209172_10001921_pt1 | contig 40217 bp, 41 predicted proteins | sample LarsenN4metaG_FD_184113 | JGI IMG/M metagenome (GOLD analysis project Ga0209172, IMG submission 184113) | Hot spring sediment bacterial and archeal communities from British Columbia, Canada, to study Microbial Dark Matter (Phase II) - Larsen... ... | reverse complement strand
ATGGCCACTTGCCGGAGCCCAAGGATATCGTCACCCTGGCCCACGCCGCCATGGTGCCGCATCTGATGGCGCTGGAACGTGTTGTGACGTTATGTGACGCCCGATTAAACGTCGAGCACCGACGCCTCGCCCTGGTCGATGGCGGGCCTACGGGCGTCCGGCACTGGCAAGCGCAGACTGGCCGCGGCGACCTCGTGTACGGCGACCACTGACCGCTGGGTCTCCGCCCAGGCGAGCTCTTCGCCCAGCTCTCCGTCCCCTTCGCGCCCGGCGACCTGTGGCTCTTGGACGCCGATGGCGTCACGGAAGCCCGCAACGCCGCCGGGGACCTGTTTGGCGTCGAGCGCCTGGTGGAATGCGTGCAGATCAACCGCGATCTCGAGCCCGACGCGATGGTGGACGCCATCCGCCACGCTGTCGTCGCGTTCTCTGGGTCGGACCAGCTGACCGATGACCTCACCTGTGTGGCCATCAAAGTGGGAGAACGCCCGCTCCCCCTCAGGCGTGCGGAGATCGACCGCCGCAGCGATCTCCACGCGCTCCGCCGCGCCCGCGCCTTCGTGCGCGATGGGTGTCGCGATCTCCCTGGCGCGCCGCTCGACGCCGACAGTGTGGCGGCGTGAGAGCTGGCGGTCAGCGAGGCCGCCAGCACTATCCTGCAGCATGCCTACCAGGGCCGCCCCGATCAGTGGCTTCACCTGGAAGCCGAGGCTTTCTCCGGCCAGGTTTCGATCCGGCGGTCTCATCACGGCGAGCCCTTCGACCCCTCGACCGTCGCGCCGCCCGCCCTTGACGGCTCGCACGCCTCCGGCTTCGGCCTCTCCCTCATGGCCCACAGCGTCGATGCCGTGCGCTACGCGCGCGCTGCCCACGGGAGACCCTGGGGGGCGCGGGTCAAGGGCCGGACGCCCTAGCGGGCAGACAAGGGAGAGGCGATGGACCGCGTGGTCGACCACATCGGCGATGTCGCGGTGGTGATCCTGCCCGTCGACGCACTCGATGCCAGCAACGCCGGGGAGTTCAAGCGCGACATCGCGCCGGTGCTGGAGGCCCATCCTCAGGTGGTGTTCGATCTGAGTCGGCTGCGCTTTGTGGATAGCTCTGGACTGGGGGCCGTTCTCTGTGCGACGCGTGGTCGAGGCGTTGCGTTCCAAGCGCTTCTGCCCCCAGGAGCCCGATCTCTTTGCCTGGATCGCTCACGCCCTCCTCGACGCGCACGATGAATATCTGCATCTGGCGGACCTGCCGGCCTATCTGGAGGCGCACGACCAGGCGGGCGCCGCGTTCTGCGATCAGCAGCGGTGGACGCGCATGGCGATCCTGAACATCGCCCGGATGGGGAGATTTTCCAGCGACCGCGCCGTCAAGGAATACGCGCGCGACATCTGGGACCTCAAGAGCATAGAGGGGACAGACTGACGACCAAAACGGTTGCCAGGCGAGGGTGTCGTCCACGTCGCGCCACACCCGCTCAATCGGCTTCAGGCTGTAGATGGCCCCCTGTATGCGCTTCATGAGGCTGTGCGACGCTCTGTGCGGGGCGAGAGTTTCATGCCGGCTGACGGGACCAGTTCCACGCCGACGCAACATGGATGCCAAGGGTGTGTGGCACCACCTGGCAAGCAGCCTCCGCTAGCACCGCGATGCTGTGCGTTCCTCTAGGACTTAGCGGCGGAGACCTAAGCCCTCGATCGCGACCTGCTGCGCGTGGCAGCTCCCCTGTACGCCGAATTGCGAGACGAGCCAGAGGTTACTGTGCAAGTGGGCTGTCTGCATGGGGACGCGATAGTGGGACGTGCCCTCAGCCAGGGCCGCGAAGAGGACCAACTGGTCGCCCAGGTGGCGATCCACCGTTGCCCCGGTGCCTAGGTCCGCCAGCAGCGCCTCGGCGACCCAGCGGCCGATGGCCTCGGCGCGGCGCCGCAGCGCCCCGACGCGGTCCGCCCCCAGCCGGCACTCAGTCGAGGTCGTCGCCCAGACCGCCAGGCTGGCGCCAGAATGCAGAGCGGCGCTGTCCTCGACCCGCTGGATGGCCGGGGCGAGGCCCGCCTGCGCTAGCCGCTGTTCGCAGGCGGCGGCCATGCGCTCGCTGACGCGCCGCTGCGCCAGATGGCTGGCGAAGGCGATCCCGGCGACCTCCCTGATTTGTCCCTGTTCGGTCAGCGTGAGAGCTCGCAAGGGGCCTTGGGCGGGGCTGGCCTGCAGCTCGAGGAGCCCGGCCCCACGGGGCACATACCCAGCCCTGAGCACCCGCAGCTCCAGCGCCACCCCCATGCGTCGGAGCATGGGTGCCAGGACGTGCTGCAGATGGTGGGGCGAGGGGGCAAAGTCATGGAAGACGCCGCCGGTGATCCGGGCGGTGATCGGCGCGTCGGCGAAGCAGGCTAACGGCATAATGCTCAGCGCCAACATGGTCGTCGAGCCCGCCGTGCCGATGTCCCAGGCGAAGGCGCCGCCTTTGATTCGCCCTCCCGGTACGAAGCCGAACTCGCGGCTGCCCACGTCCAGGTCGGTGGTCGTGGCCCCGCAGAGCTCGGCGCAGGCCCGCACGGCGGCGAGGTGTTGTGGGCGGAGCCCTGGCGGGTCCCGCCTGGCGCGGGCGTTGAATAGATGCAGGGGTTGCCCCAGCAAGGCGGCCAGGGCCACCGCATAACGCACAATGGTACCGCTCCCCGACTGTTGCGCGCCGTCGATCTCGACCATCGCCCTCACCAATGCGGCCGACTCACACATGCACAATGAGGTCGCGGAGCAGCTGGGCCTGCCGCTCGGCAGCCGCCGCCATGGCCGGCGCCCGCGAACACAGTCAGTGGCATGGCGATTACCCCTCTGTTTATGTTTCCGCCTCCAGCCGGTTGACGACTCGATCGACGCCGTCGACAAACCAGGCGTCGAACTCCGCCATCTCCCGGATGGCATCGTTAGGCACTACCCCTTCCAGGGTGACGACGCGTTGCCGCGTCCGGACGCGGATCTGATCGGCCCGAACGAAGCGGTCTTTTTCCAGGACCAGCCGAACCGCCTCCGTGATCTCGTCGTCGCTGTCCTCTTCGGGCGGCTCTACCGCCAGGCCGTTGATGACATCGCGGCTGCCCGGCACCCACCAGGCGAGCACGCCGGCCAGGCGCTTATGGGACAGGCTGGGCACCGCGCCGTCGAGGGTGACCACGCCGTCGATGACGCCGACCTCGATGACGCCGAAAGGCGTCCCGCTGGCAGGCCGGACAGTGTCCGACTGCCCCCGCTCCCTCACCGCGATGGCGAAGGTTGCAAAGGCCGGTTCCTGGAGCAGCGCATCGCACACGTGGTCGCGCACGGCGCCATCGCCCATCGTTCGGCTGGGGGCCACCCGTAGACGGTCCACCACGCCCTCCACGCCAGGCACGGCGGCGAGCTCGCGGGCGAGTTTCTTGGCCACGATGTGCTCCACCTCCCCGTCCAGGGTGAGGATGCCGTCCTCGTAGCGCAGGTGAATGGGGTAGCGCTGCAGGTTGATCCGGGGTTCGCGCTCGAGCGCCGCGTGCACGCGGGCGTAGATCGCTTCAGGACTCGGCATCGGGCGACTCCTTTCGATGACCGCGAGCGGGTGTGACGGCGAGTCGACCTGGCACACTCGCATGGACGTGCGAGCTTTACCATAGAGGCCAGGCGACGCGTCGGCTCGGACGGACTCCGTGGATACCGTCTCTACCCGTCACTACGGCTTTGTGCAAAGGTCTTGCCGGCAACGGATAGGTCCGTCTATGCGCATGCCCGGGCCGACGCCAAGCCAAGATAGTACGTGAGGCACCAGGCTAGCCGTCGAGGTGACTGCCACCGTCTCTCGCCTGAGCCGGGACAGCCATGACGGTGACCGCGACACCACTTGGAGACAAGAGCGGGCCATGGCCCTCCCTACTCCTGTGGACGGCTTCGCCTTAGCATAAATACTTGATAAGTGAGCTGAACGTGAGGTTTCGGCGAAGCATCGCGATGCTTATGGGACGGAATGCCACAGATCGTCCCATCTTGCCCCACACTCTCACCGAAGACGAGGATCTTTGCTCCTTGCTTTAACGGCCACCTCTTGCTGGCTTTGGGTCGCAGCGAGCCCGCAAACTCAGCATCAAACGTTACAGGGACGCGGGGTTGGTATGCTGCGGCGGCAGAGACTCTGGGGCAGGTGGTGAGAGTTGGCATGCCGCTTGCTGTTTCTTAAAGCTGATCGGTAACATTCCCCTGTGACCCCGGACGATCTTGGAGAGGAGACTTTCGCATGGCTAGATCTCAATCCCTGACGCTTCTTGACGTGATCGAGGCGGTGAGTGAGGTAGCCGCGAGCGAGCAGGAGATGCTGGCGACGGTGGTCGATCTCATTAACAGCGGCCAGGTGCGACTCTGCGGCGACTTCGCCGGAGCGATGATCGATCTATCGGCGACAACTGACGCCGCGGCCTGAGATCTGAAATCCCAGAGCAGTTGATGGCTGGGCATACCTGTGCTAGGCTTTGGCAAATTAACCTGGCCATCTTCGCGGGACGAGCGTCGTGATGTACGCCAAGTTGCACGTTTATTTCGCCTCCCCCTTCGTGAACCCCTCATACCGATCGCGAATGATCTGGCCCAGGGCATCGTGGATGGCTTGGCGCCGCCCCTGCTCGTAGGCGTCCTCAGGCAGGGGGATCTCCGCAGCCAAGCTATGGTCTCCATCCACAGCACACACTTCCCTTTCGGGATGTTTTGCCCCATCGATCGGACACCCTGCCTCAACCGCACCCATGGCTCGGCCATCTCCCATACGCCAAAGTCCCTCTGTGCTGGCGGATCCCTCTCGGGCACGGGGCTTGCACCTCTATTGCCAGAAGGAACACCCCGACCTTCACTTCCTGGAGATTAACGATTCCACGGCTTCAATGTCTTACCAGGAGGTACACCATGACAACACTCCTCCATAACCTCGGGACACCGCCATACATTGCGGAGTGGTTCCAGCAACTCCAGGTGCAGCCTCTGGCCCAGGCGGTGGACGACCCCAAGGCCGCCGCGGTCTTCTCCGCCGATATGGTCGTAGGCTTTTGCCAGCGGGGGAACCTGGCGTCCCCGCGCATCGGTGCCCTGACGCCGCTGGTGGTCAACCTGTTCCGGCGGGCTTACGCCTACGGCATCCGTCATTTCGTGCTTCTCCAGGACACCCACCATCCCCAGACTCCGGAGTTCAAGGCCTTCCCCCCACATTGCGTGCGGGGTACCGAGGAGGCGAACACCATTACGGACCTCCAGGCTTTACCCTTTGCCAACGTGTTTACCGTGATCGAAAAGAACTCCCTCCATCCCGCCCTTGGGACTCCCTTCGACCGCTGGCTGGAGGAGCATCCCGAGGTGCGGACCGCCATCGTGGCCGGGAACTGCACCGACCTGTGCGTCTACCAACTGGCGATGCATCTGCGCCTGCGGGCCAATGCCCTGAACCTGGCAGCGGTGCGGGTCATCGTCCCGGCTGAGGCGGTGGACACGTATGACGTCCCGGGGGAGGCCGTGCTATCCCCCGGCGCCAAGGTGCATCCGGGCGATTTCTTCCACCAGGTATTCCTCTACCACCTGGCATTGAACGGCGTGGAAGTGGTACGCGCCCTGCGCTAGTGCGCAGCAATGCCCTGCCATAAGCGGGGTCTGGCGCTGCGGATCCTGAGGCAGGCAGAGAAGCTGGGACAGTTTGTCCCCACCGCTGCCATGCCGCCCCAAGGCCAGATTTCACGCCCGAGCGCATTGGAAGCGCGGCGATGGCGGTCGGTGTCATCACCAGGGGTCACCGTTGGAGCGTTGGTCAGGGGACGGGTCATGACCTCGCCACCTGGCCGGGATAGATGGGGCGGACATCCCGGCTACGGCGTTTCTTGCACCCCGGCTAGCCTCGGGCGCCGCCGTGTCAGATTTGCCTGCAAATCAGCGCAGCGTCGACCATGCGTAGCAAGGGAGATGGCCCTAAAGTAAAGGTGTGATGCCCAACCGTGTCGCGTGGGTGGCCGTGCTCGCCGGCATGGGGCAGGGGCATCGCATAGGCGGAACGGGGACGACAGCGCGTCTGTTCCAGGCAGGTCCGCTGTCGTCAGCATACGTCAGAGACAGAAGGAGGACTTACCATGGACGATCTCAGCCTGAAAAAAGATGTTGAAGAGGAACTGCAATGGGAGCCCAGCATCAATGCGGCGGCAATCGGGGTGGCGGTGAAGGATGGCGTCGTCACCCTAACCGGCCACGTCCCCAGCTATGCGGAGAAAATGGCCGCCGCCCGCGCTGCGGCCCGCGTTACTGGAGTGAAAGCCGTGGCCAACGAGCTACAGGTCGGCGTGCCTGCCGCCGAGGAGCGCACCGATGAGGACATCGCCCGTGCCGTCGCCAATGCCTTGACCTGGAATACCGCCATCCCGGCCGACCGCGTGAAAGCGCAAGTCTCCCATGGCTGGGTGACGCTGGAAGGCACGGTGGAATGGTACTACCAGAAGGAGGCGGCTGAGCGCGCCGTCCGCCCCATCCGGGGGGTCAAAGGCGTCACCAATAACATCGTGGTCAAACCCACGGTGACGGCGGCGGTGGTGAAGTCGCAGATCGAAGCGGCGCTGAAGCGCAGCGCCGAAATCGATGCGCAGCGGATCACGGTGGAGACTCGAGGGGACACGGTGATCTTGCGGGGCAGCGTGCGGGCGTGGGTGGAGCGCCAGGAAGCGGAACGCGCCGCCTGGTCCGCGCCTGGCGTGGCGAAGGTGGAGAATCACATCACTATTCAGCCCTGAGGCCAGGGAGAGGCGGGGGGGGGGGGGGGCACATCGAGACGGGCAGAGAAGACATGGAACCACGACCCTTTCGCGATCGCCATGAAGCGGGACGGTTGCTCGCAGCGTCGCTGGCGGCATATGCCAATCGCCCGGATGTGCTCGTGCTCGCTCTACCGCGCGGCGGCGTGCCGGTCGCCTATGAAGTAGCCTGTGCCTTGGATGCCCCACTAGACGTCTTTGTCGTCCGCAAGCTGGGCGTCCCCGGCCACGAAGAGCTAGCGATGGGCGCCGTCGCCAGCGGCGGCGTGCGTGTCCTCAACGACCAGGTTGTACGCGCCCTGCGCATCCCGGACTATGTGATCGACGCCGTTGCCGCTCGGGAGCAGCTGGAACTCGACCGGCGCGAGCGTCTCTATCGGGGCGGGCGTCCACCTCCCGACGTGCGGGGCAAGACGGTGATCCTCGTGGATGACGGCCTGGCGACCGGCGCCACCATGCACGCCGCCATCACAGCGCTGCGCCAGCTGCAGCCCGCCCGCATCGTGGTGGCGGTACCCACCGCCGCACCCGACACCTGCAAAGCGTTACAGGCAGAGGTGGAGGAGGTCATCTGTGCCATCACGCCGGAGCCTTTCTACGCCGTTGGCGTCTGGTACGAGGACTTCTCGCAGACGACCGACGACGAAGTCCGCGACCTGCTGGCGTGGCGCCAGCGGCCCGAGGTCACGCCAGCGCTGCACAACCCCACCGAGACCACGCTGACGGAGGCCATCCTGAAGGCCGCGTCCCCCTTGACCGGTGCCGCCCACGACTATGATCCACTTCTGGATCTGGTCGGTGAAGCGCGCTTCGTCCTCCTCGGCGAGGCCTCTCATGGCACGCATGAGTTCTACCACGAGCGCGCCCAAATTACAGAGCGGCTGATCAGGGAGAAAGGCTTCACCGCCGTCGCGGTCGAGGCCGATTGGCCCGACGCTTACCGCGTCAACCGCTATGTGCGCGGTATGAGCGATGACGTCGATGCCGTCGAAGCGCTGGTGGACTTCCGGCGCTTTCCCACCTGGATGTGGCGCAATACCGAGGTGGTCGAGTTCGTCGAGTGGTTGCGCGCGCACAACGACGTGCAGCCGCCGAGCGCTCCCAAGGTCGGCTTTTACGGCCTTGACCTCTATAGCCTGCATGCCTCGATGAAAGCCGTGCTGCAATACCTCCGGAAGGTCGACCCGCAGGCGGCGGAGCGGGCCCGGGCACGTTACGCCTGCTTCGATCATTTTGGCGAGGACACCCAGGTCTATGGCTTCGTCACTGGCATGGGCCTGGCCAAATCGTGTGAGGACGAGGTTATCAGCCAGCTCGTCGAGCTGCAACAGCGTGCCGCGGAGTACGCGCACCGCGACGGCCATGTGGCGGAGGATGAGCTCTTTTCTGCCGAGCAGAACGCCCGCCTGGTGAAGAACGCCGAGGCCTACTACCGCTCGATGTTCCTTGAAGAGGTGTCGTCGTGGAACTTGCGTGACCGCCATATGGTCGAGACGCTCGAAGCCTTGGTGGCACACCTCAGTCGGCAGGGCGGCCCGGCAAAGGTTGTCGTCTGGGCGCACAATTCGCATCTGGGCGACGCACGGGCCACTGCAATGGGCCAACGCGGCGAGCTGAACGTCGGCCAGCTTGTACGCGAGCGCTATGGCCGTGAGGCGGTGCTGGTCGGCTTCACCACGCACCACGGCACCGTCACCGCCGCCTCCGACTGGGGAGGGCCGGCCGAGCGCAAGCGCGTCCGGCCAGCCATGACCGGCAGCTACGAAGCGCTGTTCCATGCCGTGCAGCCCTCTCGTTTTCTGCTCACCTGGCTGGGGGCGGAGCCCATCGCGGAGCGCTTGCGGGAGCCCCGTCTTGAGCGGGCGATCGGGGTCATTTACCGTCCTGAAACCGAACGGATGAGCCACTACTTCCGGGCGCGGCTGCCGGAGCAGTTCGATGCCGTGCTGCACTTCGATGAGACGCGCGCCGTCGAGCCGCTCGAGCGCACCGCTGACTGGGAGGCGGGGGAAGTGCCGGAGACGTTCCCCTTCGCGGTGTAAATGGGGACATGCCATGCATTTCGTACCCACAGAGGCGATGTCGCAGAAGGAGGATGACATGGCGCAGGAATTGCGCGCGACCGTGGTGCCAGCCCTGCCCCCCCCACGGCTCACGGCCGAAATCTACGAACCACCGGGCGGCGAAGCATTCGTCATCGAGATCCCAGTCCCTGGGCTCAAGCCGGAGGAGATCATCATCGAGGCCGACCCTTATAGTGTGACCGTATCCACCGAGCCACAGCAGGCTGAGCCAAATTCTGGCCGGAGGTACATCCAGCGCGAACATTTAATACGCTCCCTCTCCCGGGTCTTCGAATTCCCGGTCGAGATCGATACCGATAATATACGGACCACGCTCGAAAGAGGCATCTTGAAGATCCACATTCCCAAGGCGGCTGTTGGCCGGCGCAAGGTCATCCGAGTCGGGCAGCCGGCATGACCGATGAGGGCCCTCTTGAGCGGCCCGGAGTGCACGTCGGCGCCCGCGGAGCGAGCGCCTAGGGGTCACGCCCTGCGGGATCGCATTCCACAAAGGAGGAGACACCGATGGATCGACCCCGGGAGTGGGAAGGCGAAGAGCGCTTGGTCCACGTCGTGGCGGGTCCGGTGACGCTCGATGGCGACCTGGGCCTGCCCGAGGGGGCCCGTGGCGTGGTGCTGTTCGCCCACGGCAGCGGGAGTAGCCGGCACAGCCCCCGCAACCGCTATGTGGCACGGCTGCTCAACGAGGCGAAGCTGGCCACCTTGCTCATCGACCTGCTCACCCGCGATGAAGAGACCATCGATCTGCGGACGGCGCACCTGCGCTTCGATATCGGCTTGCTCTCCGATCGGCTCATCGCCGCGACGGACTGGCTGACGCAGCACCCGGACACGCGACACCTGCGGATTGGCTACTTCGGCGCCAGCACCGGCGCCGCCGCGGCGCTGGTGGCGGCGACGGCGCGCCCCCTCGTCGTGGGCGCGGTCGTCTCGCGCGGTGGCCGTCCTGATCTCGCTGGGCGGGCCCTGGCGCGCGTGCGGGCGCCGACGCTGCTCATCGTGGGCGGCAACGACTTCCAGGTCATCGACCTCAACCGCGCGGCGCTAGCACAGCTCCGCTGCGAAAAACAGCTGGTGATCGTCCCTGGCGCGACGCACCTCTTCGAAGAGCCGGGCGCGCTGGATGAGGTGGCACGACTGGCGCGCGAGTGGTTCGAACGCTACCTCGTGCCGGCAGAGGCGCGCGCGACTGGGGCCAATACGCCGCAGACGGAGCGGTAACCGAGTGGACAGAGCGCAAACCGTCAGGGTGCGAGGATGGCAACGGGCGGCATGGCCGCGTCTCAGAGCTTTCCAGCTCCGGCGCCTCAGCCATCGACCGCTCATGGCGTGAGTGAGCGCACCATGATCCGCAAGCTGAAGTCGGGCAAATACCGGCTCTATTCGAGAAAGGTCGATCCAAAGACCGGAAAACGCAAGAATCTTGGCACCTTCGATACGCGCGAGGAGGCCCTTAAACATGAGCGTGCGGTGCAGTTCTTCAAGCGCCGCCGGTAAGCAGGGGCGGGAGCCATGCGAGGTGCCTGCAGACCGAGAAGCCGCGTTCGCTATGAACGGTGACGAAGGGCGACTTGTGACCCTCTTCCTCTGCGGCGACGTCATGACCGGCCGCGGCATCGATCAGATCCTGCCCCATCCGAGCGATCCGTGCATCCACGAAGCGTTCGTCTCAGATGCTCGCACCTACGTGGCGCTTGCCGAGGAAGTGAACGGCCCCATTTCGCGGCCGGTCGAGTTCGCATATATCTGGGGAGAGGCGCTGGCCGAGCTGCAGCACGTCGCGCCCGACGCACGCATCGTGAACCTCGAGACCAGCGTGACGCACAGCGATGACGCTTGGCCTAAGGGCATCAACTACCGCATGCACCCGGCGAACGTAGGTTGTCTTACCGCCGCCGGGATCGACGTCTGCGTCCTCGCGAACAATCATGTGCTCGACTACGGCTTTGCCGGGCTGGTCGAGACGCTGGAGACGCTCCATCGGGCCGGGCTGAAGACTGCCGGCGCAGGCCGGACCCTTGTGGAAGCGCGCCAGCCTGCCGTGGTCGAGGTCGCAGCCGACTGCAGAGTCGTCGTCCATGGCTTCGGAACAGAGACGAGCGGCATTCCTCCGGACTGGGCCGCCACCAGAGACCGCCCTGGCGTTGAGTTCCTCTGCGATCTTTCGGAGGAAACGGCTGCCGCCATCGAGGCGCGCGTCCGAGAAGCCAAGCGCCGCCAGGATGTCACGATGGCCTCGATCCATTGGGGCTCCAACTGGGGATACGCCGTACCACCAGAGCACGTGCGGTTCGCGCACCGGCTGATCGACGGCGGCGTCGACATCGTCCACGGCCACTCATCCCATCATCCCCGTCCGATCGAGGTCTATCGGAACCGGCTCATCCTTTATGGCTGCGGGGACCTGATCAATGACTATGAGGGCATCCGTGGGTATGAGCAGTACCGGGATGACCTCGTGCTCATGTACTTCGCGACGCTGAATCCTGCCAGCGGCGAGCTGGTCCAGCTCCGCATGACACCGATGCAGATCCGCCAGATGAGGCTAAACCGGGCAGCACCTCGCGATGTCCAATGGCTGACAGAGAGGCTGGCACGAATCAACATGCGTTTCGGCTCATGGGTTGAGGAAGCCGAAGATGGAAGTCTTCTACTGCGCTGGTCATGAACATAGCGCGGCAGAAGAGTGGTCAAGTTAGCGTTTTTCCCGGACGGCTTTTTTCGATCTCCTACAGAGGAGCATCACGTATAACCAGGCCTTAACAAATTCATGCTGGGCTGCGCATGGCAGAACCGCCGAGGAGGGCTTCCGATGGTTACACAGTTTATGGATACTGCTGCTGGCACCGCCGTCTACATCAACCCAGCATATGTGGTGACGCTCCGCCCCGACCCTGCCGACCCCGATCATGTCAGCATTATCACGCTCCGGAATGGAGAATCCATTCGGGTGAAGGGCGAACACCGAGAGGTGGCCGAGAGGCTGGCCCGGGCTGCGTAGGCCGACCAAAACGGTCGTTGCTGGCCCAGGCGACGGCCTGGCACTCCAATAAGTTCCTGAATCCGATCATGATCGGCACGGCATCGTCACGCGCCGCGCCGGCTTAATGAATCCCAATCACTACCTGGCGGCGGAGATCATGGCCCAGACCGGCCGGGACCCGAGCGCGCTGTATCGTGACCTGACCCGCGAGCTGGGCGACCCGCTCTATGCGTGCCTCGATACCCCAGCCACGCCGGAGCAGAAAGCCATCATCCAGCAGCTGACACCGCAGCACATTCAGCTCGCTGAGTTGGCAGGGGAAAAGATTCTGGCCGTGCTGACCACCGCCCCCGGCAACGGCAGTCCCATCGGCGGCCTGAAAGTAATCACCGAGCACGGCTGGTTTGCCGCCCGCCCCTCCGGCACCGAGGCCATCTATAAAATCTATGCCGAGAGTTTTCTGGGAGAAGACCACTTGCGGCGCCTCCAGGAGGAGGCACAAACGCTCATCGCCCAGGCGTGCGCCGCGCTCGCATAAGCCGCAGCTCATTCAGCACCACGCCCCAGTACGGTGTCGGTCATAGCACGCCACGACACGGAGGAATTCGCATGAGCCAGCCTCTCGCCAAAGACCAGCTTGACGCCATGCATGCCTATTGGCGTGCGGCGAACTATCTATCGGTCGGACAAATCTATCTGTATGATAACCCGCTGCTGAAAGAACCGCTGAGCCTCGCCCACATTAAGCCCAGGCTGCTTGGCCACTGGGGCACGACGCCGGGGCTGAATTTCATCTACGTGCACCTCAATCGCCTCATCACCCAGTACGACCTGGACATGATCTTCGTCTGCGGTCCGGGCCATGGCGGTCCGGCCCTGGTGGCGAATACCTATTTGGAGGGCACCTATAGCGAGCTGTACCCCAGCATCACCCAGGACGAAGAGGGTCTGTGTCGGCTCTTCAAGCAGTTCTCGTTTCCGGGGGGCGTGGGCAGCCATGCCACCCCGGAAACTCCCGGTTCCATTCACGAGGGGGGTGAGCTCGGCTACGCCCTGGCGCACGCCTTCGGCGCGGCGTTCGATAACCCCAACCTGATCGTGGCTTGCGTCGTCGGCGATGGTGAAGCCGAAACCGGCCCCCTAGCGACGGCCTGGCACTCCAATAAGTTCCTGAATCCGATCACCGACGGTGCCGTGCTCCCCATCTTGCACCTCAACGGCTATAAGATCGCCAACCCCACCATCCTGGCGCGCATCAGCCGCGACGAGCTGGAGAGTCTGTTCGTGGGCTACGGCTATCAGCCATACGTCGTAGAGGGCGAGGACCCCGAACCCATGCACCAGGCGATGGCGGCCGCCCTGGATGCCATCGTCGCCGACATCCAGGCCATTCAGCGCCAGGCCCGTGCCAGCGGCGTAGTGGCGCGGCCGCGCTGGCCGATGCTCATCCTGCGCACGCCGAAGGGCTGGACGGGGCCCAAAGAGGTGGACGGTCATAAGGTCGAGGGCTTTTGGCGTTCGCACCAGGTGCCGCTCGCCGAACTGGCCAGCAAGCCCGAGCATCTGAAGCTCCTGGAGGAGTGGCTGCGCAGCTACAAGCCGGATGAGCTCTTCGACGAGCGCGGCGCGCCTCGGCCGCGGCTGGCCAAGCTTGCTCCCAAGGGGACGCGCCGCATGGGGGCCAATCCTCATGCCAACGGCGGCTTGCTGCGCCAAGACCTGAGGCTGCCGAATTTCCAGGATTATGCCGTGGACGTCCCCAAGCCCGGCACAGTGTATGCCGAGGCCACCCGCATTCTGGGACGCTTCCTGCGCGACGTCATGCGCCTCAACCTGGAGCACCGCAACTTCCGCGTCTTCGGCCCGGATGAAACCGCCTCGAACCGCCTCGACGCCCTCTTCGAGGTCACCCCACGCGCCTGGGTGGCCGAGCGGCTCCCCGAAGACGAGCACCTGGGGCCCGACGGGCGCGTTATGGAGATCCTCAGCGAGCATACTTGCCAGGGTTGGCTAGAGGGCTATCTCCTCACCGGTCGCCATGGCTTGTTCAACACCTATGAGGCCTTCGTGCACATCGTCGATTCGATGTTCAACCAGCACGCCAAATGGCTCAAGGTGAGCAAAGAGATCCCCTGGCGCGCCCCCATCGCCTCGCTCAACTATCTCCTGTCGTCCCACGTGTGGCGCCAAGATCACAACGGTTTCTCGCATCAGGACCCCGGCTTCATCGACCTGGTGGTGAACAAGAAGGCCGAGATCATCCGGGTCTATCTGCCGCCCGACGCCAACACCCTGCTCAGCGTCGCCGACCATTGCCTGCGCAGCCGCAATTACGTCAACGTCATCGTCGCTGGCAAGCACCCCGCCCTGCAATACCTCCCTATGGAGGCGGCCGTTAAACACTGCGCCGCCGGCATCGGCATCTGGGAGTGGGCCAGCAACGACCGCGGATCAGACCCTGATGTTGTGCTGGCCTGCTGTGGCGACGTCCCCACCCTAGAAACCCTGGCGGCTGCCGCCCTGCTGCGGCAGCACCTCTCCGACCTCAAGGTGCGCGTCGTCAACGTCGTGGACTTGATGACCCTGCAGCCCCCGCGCGAGCACCCACACGGCCTGTCAGACCCGGACTTCGACAGTCTCTTCACCACCGACAAGCCGATCATTTTCGCTTTCCACGGTTATCCCTGGCTGATCCACCGTCTGACCTATCGCCGCACCAACCATGGAAACCTGCACGTGCGCGGCTATAAGGAAGAGGGGACGGTCACCACGCCGTTCGACATGGCGGTGCGCAACGACCTCGATCGCTTCCACCTGGCGGAGGACGTCATCGATCGGGTGCCGAAGCTGGGCTATCAAGCCGCTTATGTCAAACAGGCCATGCGCGAGAAGCTCATTGACCACCAGGCCTACATCACCCGGTACGGCGAGGATATGCCGGAGATCCGCGACTGGACGTGGCCGTGTGCCTGAGAAACAGAGGATGGAGACGCCTGTGCTCTGCACATATGTTCATCGACGTTGATCAGACGCTGGACTTTCAGCTCACGAAGCAGCGTGACGAGCGGCCGGCACATACGCTCCGCATCTTCCTCCTCGTGCAGGACACTGGTGCGGGGCACCGCCTCAACCTTTGGGGGGCCACCCAGATCTTGGCTGGCTCGACGCGATTACGGGCTCGAAGATGTGACAGCCCTGTGTCACATTTGCTCCCAGATCATCGCAGCTCTGATTCGGCCGCGGCCTCAGCATACCGTAGAGTGATGGGTACGAGGCCGATCCCCGCGCCAGGGTCACCCTCGCCAGCGCACATGAGAAAGGAGGTGATCGCCTGCCTCAGTAGGGACACTCAAGCGCGCCAACGGGACCACCTTGGACGGACTCGTGTCGATGGCTATTGGTCAAATACACCGGGAGGATACATCATGGATGATCTCACCATCAAAGAGGACGTCGAGGCGGAGCTCCAGTGGGAGCCCAGCATCGATGCAGCGGTGATCGGCGTGGCGGTGAAGGACGGCGTCGTCACCCTGAGCGGCCGCGTTCCCTCTTACGACCAGAAGATGGCGGCGGCCCGCGCTGCGGCCCGCGTGCGTGGAGTAAAAGCCGTGGCCAACGAGCTGGAGGTTGGCGTGCCTGCCGCCGAGGAGCGCACCGACGAGGACATCGCCCGTGCCGTCGCCAATGCCTTGACCTGGAATACCGCCATCCCGGCCGACAAAGTGAAGGCCCAGGTCTCCCGTGGGTGGGTGACATTGGAAGGCACCGTGGAATGGTACTACCAGAAGGAGGCGGCTGAGCGCGCCGTCCGCCCCATCCGGGGGGTCAAAGGCGTCACCAATAACATCGTGGTCAAACCGACGGTGAGCGCGGCGGTGGTGAAATCGCAGATCGAAGCGGCGCTGAAGCGCAGCGCCGAAATCGATGCGCAGCGGATCACGGTGGAGACTCGAGGGGACACGGTGATCTTACGGGGCCGTGTGCGGGCGGAGGTGGAGCGGCATGAGGCGGAACGCGCCGCCTGGGCCGCGCCTGGCGTGGCGAAGGTGGAGAACTACATCATTATTGAGCCCTGAGATCGGGGCTGCGGGCCCGGCCTGCGAGGCCTATGGGCCGATCGGTCGTCAACCTACGGTCGGCAGGGGTCTGGTCGCTCTCAGGGCGGTAGGCCTCTGCCGGAGGAGGGGACAAGCGATGGCATTAGTGCGATGGAGTCCTGCGCGAGACTTCATGCAGATGCGTGAGGAGATGGACCGCCTGTTCAACCAATTTTTCGGGCGCGGCGGTGATGGCGAAGGGGCTACCTGGGGGCCAGGGACCTGGGTGCCGCCGGTCGATATCTATGAGACCGACGAGGCCTTTGTGCTGAAGGCGGAGCTGCCTGGCGTCTCGAAAGAGGATCTGCAGATCGAGCGCTACGACAACCGGCTCATCCTGCGCGGGGAGCGTAAGCGTGAGACGGACGTCAAGGAGGAGCAGTACCACCGGCGGGAGCGTGCCTATGGCCGTTTTGAGCGCTCCTTCTGGCTACCTACGGCCGTGGACGCCGACAAGATTCAGGCCCACTTCATGAATGGGGTGCTCGAGCTGCGGCTGCCCAAGAGCGAGGCGGCCAAGCCGAAGCGCATAGCCATTACCGAGCCGGAGGAAGCCGCCGTGGGACGGTAGCAAGCCCGCAGCGGCAAGCCCAGCAGTTTCCCGGAGTGAGAGTATGGCTAGGAGGGCGACCAAGCCGACAGAAGGCTCCCCGCAGGCTTGATCACCCTGCAAAGGGGCAAAGAGAGAATCTATGGGGCTATTCGGTCTACGCTGGATCTTCTCTATCACCCCGGCCCTGCAGCACAAGCTTTGGGAGATGCTGGGGTGACGTTGGTGCGCCGCGGCGTGGAGTTGGCGCTTCAGGACGGGAGCGTGGGTTGTCCTGCGTGTGGAGCTGATCCTGGAGAGGACTGAGCATCATGAGAAGCCTTTTGCTCGGGCAATGGGAAGCCGTCAGGGTCAGGTGGTCAGTCCTCACCCTTTACCAGCGCTTCGAGAGCACGGTGGCGCTCGCGCTGAGGATCATGATCGCCATGGTCATCCTCGTTGCCCTATACCGCCTGCTTGTGGGCGTGCTCATGGATCTGGTGTTCGGTGTCCTCGATCCCTTGGAGCATACGGTATTCCAAATGGTATTTGGCCAGATCCTGACCGTCTTGATCGCCCTGGAGTTCAATCATACCCTCAAGCATGTGGTGGATCGCACGCAGAGTGTTATCCAAACAAAAGTCGTCCTGCTCATTGCGCTGTTGGCCGCAGCCCGTAAGGTCATCATCTTAGATCTGCATGAGATCGGGGTGGGAGCGGCGTTGGGATTGGCAGCGATCATCTTGGTACTGGGGGCGACGTACTGGTTGATCCGCGATCAGGACGATCGTCTGGCGGGCGCTAAGTCGGGAGCCACCGGTGAAGGAGACCGGATAGACGTGGATGAACTCGCCTCAGCGGCGAAGATGCATACTCCATCCAAGGCTATGGACAAGACGACAGCGACCTGAGAGGTCGACCTCGTGGGGGGCGCGGCAGCCGTGGCTATTACACCACGAGAATTATCACCCTCTCTCACGGTCATGATAGCGACAGGATCTCAACATCCTGCCGTGGAGGAGGAACAATGGCAGACGCGATTCAATGGCTCATGGATGTGGATTCGGCTTTGAAGCAAGCCCAGATAGAGAAAAAGCATGTCCTCGTGGATTTCTACAACCCACAGTGAATTGGCTGTCAACAGATGGATGCGGTTACGTATCCACACCCCCAAGCCGTCGCCTTCTTCGCGAACTACTTGGTTCCGGTGCGCGTGCTCGCCACCTCGACAGCTCTGCCACAGCGGTTCAAAGTGCACTGGACGCCGACCCTCGTGCTGCTGGATGCGGACGGCGAGGAGCACTACCGTACGGTCGGGTTCCTGCCGCCGGAAGAGCTGATCCCCACGCTGATGCTGGGGATCGCCAAGTCATATTTCGAGCGCGGGCAGTATGCCCCTGCCGCGCAGTTCCTGGAGCAGCTTCTAGCCGCATACCCGAAGAGCGCCGCGGCGCCCGAAGCGACGTACTACCTGGGCGTGACGCGCTACAAAGACACGCACAACCCTGGGGCGCTCAAGCAAACTGCCGAGGCCCTTCAAACGAACTACCCTGAGAGTGAGTGGGCGAAGCGCGCCTCCGTATATCGATTACTGTGAGGTCCCTGGTGCGACGACGGAGGAGGGGGAGGAGCACCCGTGGCGCGGATCGTGGGCATCGACTTAGGGACCACCAAATGGGTGGTGGCGGTGGTCCAGGGCGGCAATCCGGTGGTCATTCCCACCGCCGCAGGCGGCACCCTCTGCCCGTCGATCGTGGCCTTTGGGGTCCGGCATCGCCACAGGTGCGTGGAGGCTGGCGTGGCAGGAAGTGATTGAGGTAGAGGAACGACGATGAGTCTGAGAGAGGATGATTTCAAGATCGGTGCGCCCGTTCATACTGGAGCCATGACACCCCAGACAACCCCCATGTATCCGGAGACCGTCGCGCTCCAACGCGCCCGGGCCGGCGACCGGGAAGCCTTTATCGCACTGACCGAACAACACCTCCCGGCGTTGTACCGGTTTGTGACGCGCGAGCTTCGCTACCACGAAGCCTTGGGAGACCTGGTGCCGGGTGAGGTGGACGTCGAAGACGTCCTGGACGAGGTCGTTGTCACCGCGCTGAGGCAGCTGCACCGCATGCCGCGCCACGCCACGTTCAAAGGCTGGCTCCGACATCTGGTACTTCACATACTGCGACGCCTGGTGCAGGACAGCCTGCGCCGGCGGCGCCACGAGCGCGTCCACCTGGACGACCCCTTGGCGGTCGGCCCAGGAATCGACGAGTCCGGCTATCCCCTGGAGGTCCGTCGAACCTGGAAGGACGTCCTTCCCGACCGCTCGATCCCATTGCCAGAAGAGGTGGTCGAGCTCAAAGCGACCTGGGAGGAGCTGGAGGCAGCGCTGAACCGGCTGTCCCCCGATCAGCGCCAGATCTTCGTGCTGCGCGCCATGGAAGGGCTCACTCCGCCGGAGATCGCCGCCATGCTGGGCCGCCCCCTGCCGGAGGTCTTAGCCGTCTATCGCGCAGCGCGTGAGGTGCTGCGGCGGTGGTTTTTCAATGGCATGGCGGCCTCAGGCGCGAGGGCTGAGCAACAGGTGCAACATCAGGGGGAATGAACCCATGGCAGCTGAACAGATGCAAGCACATGAGGAGATCTTCGCACAAGTGTTGCAGTATTTAGATGGCGAGCTGGGGGCTGACGAGGCAGCGGCCGCGGCGGCGCATGTGACCGAGTGTGCAACGTGTTGGCGGCGGCTGGCCGAATTGCGGGGCATCGAGCGGGCCTATGCCGGCGAACAGCGGGAGGGGGAACCGTCGCTGGAGTATCGGGCGCGGCTGCTGAAGCGGTTGCGGGTGGTGCCCACAGCGGCGCGCTACGACCTGGTGACAGTGGCCGAGATCGAAGCCCTGACCGCCCTCCAAAGCGAGGTCTCGCCGGTGGTGAGCCTGTACCTGGATGTGCGGCCCGAGGAGCAGCAGGGAGACAAAGTGCGGGCCAAACTGAAGCACCTGATCGATGAGGCGAAACGCCACCCGGCGACGAGCTCCAAACAGCGCCGCGAGGCGTTCCAGCACGACGCCGAGCGCCTGCTGGCCTGGGTTGAGACCGAGTACGATGGCAGCGGCCGCGGCCTGGCGCTGTTTACCGCCAGCGAGCTGGGACTGTGGCGGTGCTTTCGCCTGCCCGTGCCGGTGCAGGACCGGCTGATCGTCGCCGAGCGGCCTTATCTTCGCCCGCTGCTGACGCTCGTCGATGAATTCGAGCGCTATCTGGTGCTCGTGGTGGATAAGCAGATGGCGCGCCTGTTCGTCGTGTATTTAGGGGAGATCGCGGAGTACACCGAGCTGATGGACGAGATAGTGCCGCGGCCCAAAGTCGGGGGCTGGTCGGCCGAGAAGCACCAGCGCCACCACGACATGCATGTGCTGTGGCATGTGAAGCATGCCGTCGAGGCGACCGAGCGGCTGTGGGCGCGCGAGCACTGTCAGTGGTTGCTGATCGGCGGCACGGAAGAACCACTGGCGGAACTCCGCCGCCTGCTGCCGAAGGCGCTGCAGGAGCGCCTGGCAGGGGAGATCACCGCCTGGGTGAACGACAGCGCCAATGCCATCCTGGCGCGGGTGCTCGAGGTGGAGCAGGCCATTGAGCGTCGTGTCGAGGCCGAACGCGTCGCGGCCCTGCTGGAGGCCGCGCTGGGTCACGGGCCGGGGGTACTGGGGCTGGAGCGCACCCTCGAAGCCATCGTCGAAAAGCGGCTGCAGCTGTTGGTGGTGGAAGAAGACTTTCGTCAACCGGGCTGGGAATGTCCGCACTGCCAGTATCTGGTGGCCGTTGAAACGACGCGCTGCCCGTTGTGTGATAGCGCCCTCGAGCCGCAGATTGACATCGTGGAGCGGGCGCTGGAGCGGGCTCTTGACCAGCGGGCGACGCTCGAGGTGCTGCGCGGCGAAGCCCGCCAGGCCTTGGCAGCACATGGCCATATCGGCGCCCTGCTCCGCTATTGACCTGATGGCCACCAGCTCATCGATGGTCACCCCCAACAGAGAGGGTGACAGGCGGAGGGAAATGGGCGAGGAGTGCTGGGCCATAGCATCTGACGCATGAAAACCACGCCGAAAGGGATCGGAGGAAGGGTGCGATGATCTCCAAGCCGCTGACCAGCCGCCCATGGTACGACGTGATCTGGCGCAGGCTTACCCCCACCTTGCTGGCGTTGGCGTCGAGTACGAGCGCTCCTACCCTGGCATCAGCAGGCCTGTTCGACGCTCGCATGTTCCAGCTCTCGAACGGCATGCAGGTCGTGTTGATCCCCGATCACCGAGCGCCGGTGGTCACGCACATGTTGTGGTACCGAGTCGGGTCGGCCGACGAGCCGCCAGGCAAGTCCGGCCTGGCGCACTTCTTCGAGCACCTCATGTTCAAGGGCACGCCCAACCACCCCGGAGACGCCTACGCCCGGCTCATCGACGGCGCTGGCGGAGGACTCAACGCCTTCACATCCTACGACTACACCGCCTATTATGCCACCGTGGGGACTGAGAGCCTGGAGCTCGTAATGACCCTGGAAGCCGACCGCATGATGAACCTCACGCTGTCCGAAGAGAAGGTGCGGGTCGAGCGGGAAGTGATCGTGGAGGAGCGGCGCTTGCGCATCGATACCGATCCGGAGGCATTACTGCACGAGCAGGTCATGGCCACCCTGTTCTTGAACCACCGCTACGGCATGCCGGTGATCGGCTGGCTGCACGAGATCCGCAGCTGGACCCTGGATGACGCACTGGCGTTCTATCGTCGCTGGTACCACCCCAGCAACGCTATTCTTGTGGTGGCGGGAGATGTCGTCCTGGATCGCTTGCAGACGCTTGCCGAACAACACTACGGCGTGCTCCCACCGGCCCAGCCCAGCGTTCGCAAGCGGCCGGTCGAGCCGGAGCATATCGCGGCGCGCCGCGTCGCCATGCGAGATGCGCGGATCAAACGCCCCCTCTGGATACGCCTCTACCTAGCGCCTGCGTATGGCACCGCGCAGAAACATCGTACCTCGGCGGTAGAGGTGCTAGCAGAGCTCCTCGGTGGCGGGCCGAGCAGCCTGCTGTACCGCCGACTCGTGCGCACGTTGGGGCTGGCCGCCGAGATCAGCGTCGCCTATTCACCCGCGGCCATCGACCAGACGACGCTGACCATCGTCGCCGTGCCGGCGCCGGGCGTGTCCACCTCAGACCTGGAGCAGGCCATCGACCGGGAGGTGAGGCGCATCCGAGATGGGATGATCGATGAAGCAGAGGTGCAGCGCGTGCAGCAGAAGCTGCGCGCTCATGCCATCCGCCTACGGGACGGCACGCTGCCGGCCGCCCAGATGGTGGGGGCGGCGCTGTCGACTGGGGCCACGCTCGACGAGATCGACACCTGGCCGGCGCGCATCGGTGCCGTCACGGCTGCCGACGTCCGCGCCGAAGCGACAGCTCTTCTCCGGGATGAGGCCTCCGTGACAGGGGTCCTGATGCCGAACAAGGAGTGAGTCGATGCGCGCCTCGTTGATCTCTCCCCTCATGCTCGGAGGCGCTGCTATGGCGGCCTTGGTCGGGTTGACCCCGGCGCCGGCCGTCCCGTTTGAGATCCTGGGCGTGCGGAGTGCCCGAGGCATCACGGCCTGGCTAGTCGAAACACCGGAGCTGCCTGTCATCGCCCTGCATCTCGCCTTCCGGGATGCTGGATCGGTCGCCGAGCCGCCCAAGCGCCACGGGCTTGCCCGATTCGGCGCGCGTATGCTCACGGAGGGGGCAGGCGGGCTCGATGCCAATGCCTTCCAGGAGCGGCTGTCGGAATTGGGCGCGGAGCTGACGTTCAGCGCCGACCGAGAGATGCTCGTAGGCCGTCTCGAGGTCGTGCGTGACCATCGCGATCCGGCCTTCGAGCTGCTCCGCCTGGCCCTGACCAGCCCGCGCTTTGACGCCGATGCGGTCGAGCGCATGCGGAAGTCGCGTCTGGCCGAGCTGGCGCGCCTCGAAACCGACCCGAACCACGTGGCGCGGCGCACATGGTGGCAAGGGGTCTTCCCCAACCCCCTTATGGCCGCGATCCAGCAGGCACAGAGGCGGATATCGCCGAGATCACGGCGGATGATCTGCGATCGGCGTTCATGCCGCGCCTGGCCAGGGGAAACCTCATCATCAGCGCCGCCGGAGCCATCAGCGCGGCGGAGCTGGCTGAGGCGCTCGACCGAGTATTCGGCGATCTTCCTGAGCGGAACATGCCGTCCGCTCTTCCATCCGCCCTGTTTAGGCCGTCGGATCCCTTGGTGGTCCGCCTACCCTTCCCACAATCCTCCTGTGTGTTCGGACACATGGGCGTGCGGCCGGCGTCTCCGGACTATTTTCCGGCGATCGTGCTCAATCATATCGTCGGCGGTGGGACACTCACCTCACGCCTCTTCGTCGAGCTCCGAGAGAAACGTGGCCTCGTCTACGCCGTCCGCACGCGGCTTGAGCCGCTGTCCGACGAGACCCTGCTGCTCGGCTGGTTCGCCACCGAGAACGACCATGTCCCCACAACGATCGAACTGGTGCGCCGCGAATGGCAGCACCTTGCCAGTGGGGATGTCTCCGACGCCGACATCGATGCAGCCAAGATGTTTCTCAAGGGGGCTCTACCACTCGCGCTCGACGGCACTTCGACCATGGCGGAGCGGCTACTCACGGTCCAGCGCCTCGGCCTCGGGATGGATCATCTGACGGCGTGGAACGCCAAGGTCGATGCGGTGACTGCCGACATAATCCGCGCCTTGGCGCGGCGCCTCATGAAGCCGGAGATACTCACCTTCGCGCTCGCGGGCGACCCGAAGGGCATGTAACGCGGCCGTCGGGCAGCAGCCTGACGTCTAACAGAGACGAATATAAAGCCGGCTTGTGCAGCGCAACGCTGCGTCTGGGAAGTGGGACACGAGGGGCGGAAAGGGGCAAGGAAATCCGCTAGGAAGGGGCTTGATCGGTGATGTCCTCGATCGCCTTCGACATCCTCGTCCTTTTCCTTCTGATCATCGCCAACGGCGTGCTGGCCGCGGCGGAGATGGCCATCGTGTCGACCCGCAAGGTCCAGCTACAGCAACGAGCCGACGAGGGCGACCCGAAGGCGCGGGCTGCCTTGGATCTGGCGCACGCCCCCACGCCGTTTCTGTCCACCATTCAGATCGGAATCACCCTCATCGGCGTCCTGGCTGGCGCCTTCGGCGGCGCGACCATTGCCCACGCATTGGCGGCGCACCTGCGGTCCATCCCGTGGCTGGCATCGTATAGCGATGCCGTTGCGCTCGGTCTGGTGGTGCTGGCCATCGCCTATCTGTCACTGGTGCTCGGCGAGCTGGTGCCCAAGCGGCTGGCGTTGCACAGCCCCGAACGCATCGCGGCGGCCGTGGCGCCCCTCATACGCCTGCTGTCCGTCCTCACCGCCCCGGCCAGCCGCCTACTGAGCGCCTCGACGGAGCTGGTGCTCCGGGGCTTGGGCGTGCGGCCAACGACGGAGCCGCCAGTGACCGAGGAGGAGATCATCGTCCTGCTTGAGCAGGGGACGCGGGCGGGAATGTTCGAGAAGGCCGAACGCCATATGGTCGAAAGCGTCTTTCGCCTGGGCGACCGGCGCATAGGGGCGTTGATGACGCCGCGGACCGAGATCGTCTGGCTGGATGTCGATGACTCCCCTGAGGTCCTCCGCCACAAGATCGCCACCAGCCCCATTCGAGTTTCCTGGTCGCCCACGACAGTCTCGACAATGTCCTGGGCGTGGTGGAGGCCAAAGATATTGTTGCCCGCTGCCTGGGCGGTCAACCGGTGGAGCTGAGGAGCATAGTGCGTCGGCCACTTTTCGTGCCGGAAAGTCTGCGGGCGTTGAAACTCTTGGAGTTGTTCAAGCAATCAGGTGTGCACACCGCTGTCGTCATTGACGAATACGGGGCCCTTCAGGGCTTAGTAACCCTCCACGACCTCCTCGAGGCCATTATCGGGGAGATCCGCCTGGCCGGGCAGCCGGCCGAGCCGCAATTTGTGCAACGCGAGGACGGCTCGTGGTTAGTCGACGGATTGGTGCCGATGGACGAGTTCAAAGGGCACTTCCGGCTCAGGGACTTGCCCGACGAGGAGGAGGGGATGTACCAGACACTAGGCGGCTTCGTGATGATGCGTCTGGGGCGTATCCCCTCGGCGGGCGATCATTTCGACTGGCATGGCCTCCGCTTCGAGGTGGTGGATATGGACGGCTACCGTGTCGACAAGGTGCTGGTGGCGCCCGTCCCGCTACAGGCTGTGAAGCCGGCCACCGGCGGCTAAGTTACCCCCGAGGAGAAGTACCACGCCGCTCACCACGGCGTTGTGTCACATATCGACGCAGGAGGGTATGATGGGACCCGGGCAACGATGGTTTTGGCGGCATCATGGGCAACTAGTGTTCTGGCTTATCACGGCGGTGGGGGTGGGATGGCTCCTCCTCGGACCGCCGATAGACGGGCCGCGCTGGTGGTGGCCCTTCGAGCCCTCGGGCTCAGGCCGAGGGCTCGCCCAATCGCGTCCTGCCATACCCCGCGAAGGCTGGACGGCGGTGGCCAAGGCGGCCATGCCTGCGGTGGTCAACATTGCGTCCGCGAGGACCGTGGGGAGGTCAGAGGGGGGGCCACTGAGCCCGTTTTTCGCGGATCCGCTCTTCCGCTTCTTTTTCCCAGGCCCTGAAGTGGGGCCGCGTCGCCTCCAGAGCCTCGGATCAGGCGTGATCGTGACCTCCGACGGCTCCGTGCTCACCAATTTTCATGTAGTCGAGGGCGCGGAGGACATCCGGGTGACGCTGCCGGACCGCCGAGAATTCCGGGCCAAGTTTGTCGGCGGCGATCCTAAGACCGATCTCGCGGTCCTCAGGCTGCCAGGTAGGGGCTTCCCCACTCTTCCCCTTGGCGACTCTGACCGGGTCGAGGTGGCCGAGGTGGTGCTGGCGATCGGCAACCCCTTTGGGCTCAGCCAGACAGTCACGATGGGCATCGTGAGCGCGGTGGGTCGGGCCAATCTGGGCATCACCGATTATGAGGACTTCATTCAGACCGATGCCGCCATCAATCCCGGCAACTCCGGCGGCGCGCTCATCAGCACGGACGGCGAGCTGATCGGCATCAACACCGCGATCTTCACCGAGAGTGGCGGCTACATGGGCATTGGCTTCGCGGTACCGGTGAACCTGGCGCGGGCGGTCATGGACCAGATCATCCAACATGGGCGCGTCATACGCGGCTGGCTCGGCGTCACACTGCAGGAGCTCACGCCCGCACTAGCGCGTGGTCTCGGCCTCTTGGAAGTCCAGGGCATCCTGGTGGCCGACGTCATGTCGGACAGCCCAGCGGCGCGTGCCGGCCTGCGCCGGGGGGATGTGATCGTGGCGTTCGGGGACAAGCCTGTGGACGATGTCGCCCGCTTCCGCAACCAGATCGCCCAGACCCCTCCGGGCAGTCGTATCCGACTGATGATCCTGCGCGGGGGACAGCCACGACCGATAGAGGTCATCGTGGGTGAGTTGGCCGAGCCCCCTGCTCGCGTAGCGCACGGGCCCGTCGGACCGGATCGCCTGGGGATCGTCGTCGCTGACCTGACGCCGGAGCGGGCGCGGCGCCTCGGGCTCCCTCCCACCATCGAGGGCGTCGTCGTCGAAAGCCTGGCGCCTGGTGGCCTCGGCCAACGCATGGGGTTGCGGCCTGGGGATGTGATTCTAGAGGTCAATGGCCAGCCCATCCACTCGGCACGTGAGTTTGCCCGCACTGTCGAGCAGATGGGCGACAATGACCTGGTTCTGCTGGTGAACCGTGGAGGCAGTATCGCCTATTTGGCGATTGAGCGCGGGAGCCCCGGATGAGACCCCGTGCGCGATTTGGAACATGCTCTCGCCGCACAGGGTCATTCACCTCAATTTTCCTCCCCCTCTCTTGGGAAGCTATGGTTATCCTCGCGAATCAAGCGTGGCAACCTGGCGCATCCAAGATCGATCAGGGTATGGATCCGCTCCCAGTGCGAGGATCCATGTCCTTTTGGTGGTCCTGCGGGCCGCCCTGCGGCCCGGGTCCGCGGGGTGAAAGCCGTGGCCAACGAGATCGAGGTCGGCTTGCCTCCCTCGCATCAGCGGACCGACGAGGAGATCACCCGCACGGTCGCCGAGGCGCTTATTTCGCATACGTCTGTACCACCCGGCCGCGTGAAAGCGCAGGTGTCCCAGGGCTGGGTGACACTGGAAGGAACGAGCGTGCGACCATTTCCCACATTCGTCCGAACGCGTATGGTGGGCAAAACTCAGCGAATTCCTCAGTGAGGGAGGATGCCTGACATGGCTTTCACAGCCTCCGTGCATGCCAAGGCGATCGAGTTGATCACGTGGTCCATCGAGATGACCACCGCCGCCGGCTCGGGCCATCCCACATCAGCCGCCAGCCTGGCCCATCTTGTGACGGTCTTGATGTACCATCACATGCGGCACGATCCGGCTGATCCGACCCACCCGGCGGCGGACCGCCTGGTCCTGTCCGAGGGTCATGCCTGCCCGATCATCTACGCCGCTGCCGCAGACTTGGGCATCGCCATCGGCCGCGACCGCGCCACCTGGCGGCCCATGACATGGCAGGATGCGCTGAAATTGCGGGACATCGACAGTGAAATCGACGGCCACCCCAACCCGGCCGAGGGCTTTCCCTTCTTCCCGGCGGCGACGGGCTCGCTCGGGCAGGGGCTGTCGATCGCGGCGGGTCTGGCGCTGGCGGCACGTCTGGACGGATTCGAGAAGCGGATCTTCTGCCTCATCGGCGATGGCGAAAGTCGTGAGGGGCAGATCTGGGAGGCGCTCGATTTTATCATGGACTACCACCTGACGGCCATCTGCCCCATCTTCAACTGCAACGGCTACGGCCAGGCGGACCGGGTGAGCCCGCAGCAGTCTCCGGAGGTCACGGCCGCGAAGCTTCGCGGGACAGGCTTTGACGTGCAGATCATCGACGGCCATAGCCCCACCGAGATCCAACAGGCCCTCAGCCAGCACACGGCCCACAGTCAACATGCCGCCGCCAAGCCTTTCGCCATCGTAGCCAGGACGATCAAAGGCTGGGGCTTCTCGTGTGTCCTGGGCAGTCATGTGCACGGCCAGCCCGTGGCGAAGGCTGCCAAAGACAAGGCGCTTGCCGCGCTCGATGCCATGGCACAACAGGTGGGGGCGGCTTGGACCGAGGGTGACCTGCGCATCCCGCCGCTCCCGCCAGCCCCTGCGCCGTGTGTCGAGCCCGTACGCCAGGCTCCCACCTTCGGCCAAGCCTTGCGGCAATTCCGGCGCGAGAAGATCCTGGAAACGGGCCAATGCGCCCCACGCAAGGCCTACGGCGTGGCCCTCCAGGCGTTAGGCCATGTGCACTCCGGCATCGTCGCCCTGGATGGCGACGTGCGGAACTCAACATTTTCAGAATACTTCTACGACGATCAGGCGCTGCAGGGGCGGTTCTTCGAATGCAAGATCGCCGAGCAACACATGCTCTCCTGCGCCGGTGGCCTCGCCGCCGGCGGCAAGCTGCCGTTTGTGTCCACGTTCGGGAAATTTGTGGCGCGGGGCTACGACCAGTTGGAGATGGGGCTCATCAGCCGCTTTCGTTTGAAGGTCGTGGGCTCGCATGCGGGCGTGAGTCTGGCGGCCGATGGCCCCAGCCAGATGGCGTTACCCGATGTCGCCTATTTCCGCGCCTGGACCACCGTCCGCACCCGCATGGGGAAGCCCGCGCTCTATCTGCTGCAACCCGCCGATGCCTATGCGGCATACGCCTTGACCGTGGCGATGGCCGAGTATGACGGGGCCTGCTACTTGCGCACGCTCCGGCCCGACCTGCCCTTCCTCTACGATGAGACCACCCGCTTTACGCTCGGGGGGCACCAGGTCCTGGCAGAGGGCCATGATCTCTTGCTAGTGGCCGCAGGCTACATGGTCCACGAGGCCAGGAAGGCAGTGCATGCCCTCAAGGATCAGGGCCTCGAGCCGACACTGGTGGACCTCTATTCCCTCCCCTTCGACGGCGATGCCATCGTCACCTTAGCGCGGCAGAACCGGGGCAAGGTGCTGACGCTGGAGGATAACTACGGCGCTGGCATCGGCTCGGCGGTGGCCGAGGTCTTGAGTGCATCCGGCGCCACGTGCACGCTTAAGCAGATGTATGTCCGCCAGATCCCCAAGTCCGGCCGCACCCCGGATGACGTGCTTCGCTATCTGGGGCTATCGGCGGAGGATATCGTGAACACCGCTCTGGCGATGGTGGTGGGACACGCCACGTGAGGAGTCACCGTGATGAATGCGTTGCTCCAACTCAGCAAGTACGGCCAGAGTTACTGGCTCGATAATCTCACCCGCCGCAAGATCACCAGCGGCGAGCTGAAACAGCGCGTCACTGAGCAAGGATTGCGGGGGGTCACGTCAAACCCGGCCATTTTCGAGAAAGCTATCTCGGGCGGCGAGGACTACGACGCCCAGATTCAACAACTCGTGCGTCAGGGTTGTGAGGTCCAGGAGATCTATGAACGGCTCGTCGTCACCGACATCCAGGATGCCTGCGACATCCTGCGGCCGGTCTATGAAGCATCCGATGGGGAGGACGGCTTCGTCAGCCTCGAAGTCTCGCCCCACTTGATCCACGACACCGCAGGAACCATAGCCGAGGCCCGCCGCCTGTGGCATGCTGTGGCGCGCCCCAACGTCCTGATCAAAATCCCCGGTACCCCCGCAGGCGTGCCCGCCATCGAAGCGATGCTGTACGAGGGGATCAACATCAACATCACCTTGCTCTTCGCCATCACAGACTATGAGGCGGTGGCGCAGGCCTACCTCAGAGCATTGGAACGCCGCATCGCCGAGGGCCAGCCGGTGCGGCACGTCGCTTCGGTCGCCAGCTTTTTCCTAAGCCGCATCGATGTGCTGGTGGACCAGCTGCTGGGGCACCGAATCCGGCCGGACGCGCCGCACGGCGAGGGGCCACGGGCGGAGCACCTCTTCGGCAAGGCGGCGATCGCCAATGCCAAGTTGGCCTACCAGAGCTTTAAGCGGATCTTCAGCGGCGACCGCTGGCGGGCGCTGGCAGAGCATGGGGCGCGCCTGCAGCGGCCGCTCTGGGCCAGCACCAGCACCAAAGATCCCCTCTACGACGACGTGCGCTACGTCGAACCGCTCATCGGCCCGCACACCGTCAATACCATGCCTGACGAGACCATTGACGCCTTCGCCAATCACGGCATCATCCGCGAGAACTCCGTGGAGGCGGATCTGGAGGAGGCGCGCCAAACGTTACACGACCTCGAAAGAGTCGGCGTAGACCTCAACCGCGTCGCCTGGCAACTGCAGAACGAGGGGGCGCAGAAATTCATCGACCCCTACGACGCGCTGATGCAGACCCTCGCCGTCAAGCGCCAGAAGTTTTTGAGCGCGACAGCGAGCGAACAGACGACCGCCTTGGGCGCCGTGCGATCGGTAGTTCCTCCCGCCTACGCCGCGCTCGATACCCGGCGTTTCGGGCGTCGCCTGTTCGCGCATGATCCATGGCTCTGGGCGGCCGATGCCGAACAGGCCGAGGCCATTCGCCGGCGACTGGGCTGGCTGGACAGCATTGAGACTTTTCAAAAGAGGGTTGAAGACATCACCGCGTTTGTTATGGGCATTAAGGACGCAGGATACACCCACGTCGTGCTGCTCGGCATGGGCGGCAGTAGCCTCTGGGCTGATGTCTGCCGCCAGACTTTCGGTCCGGCTCCGGGCTGGCTGCAGCTTCTGGTGCTCGACAACACAGACCCCACTGCCATAGGTCAGGTCGAATCCTCCCTCGATCTCGCCCAGACCCTCTTCATCGTCGCCAGCAAGTCGGGCACCACGACGGAGACGCTCAGCTTGTACCGGTATTTTTATGAACGCGTCAGCCAACGAGTGGCGGGGAGGGTGGGTGACCATTTTGTGGCCATCACCGACCCGGGGACGCCATTGGCGGAGGAGGCACACAACAAGGGCTTTCGTCGCTGTTTCGAGAACCCTGAGGACATCGGTGGCCGCTACTCGGCGCTATCCTACTTCGGACTGGTGCCGATGGCCCTCCTGGGCCTCGATATCGCCGCCTTGCTCGAGTATGGGCGGCAGATGCGGGTGAGCTGCGGGCCGTTTCTCCCCGCGGCGACCAATCCGGGCGTCGGCTTCGGCACGCTGCTGGGGATGGCTGCGCGCCACAGGCGCGACAAGGTCACCCTAGTCGTCGCCGAGCCGATCCGGGCCTTCGGGGCCTGGGTGGAGCAGTTGCTGGCCGAGAGCACGGGCAAAGGGGGTCGGGGGCTGGTGCCGGTGGACGGCGAACCGCTCGGTCCGCCGGAGGTGTACAGCCACGACCGGGTGTTCGTGGCGCTGCATCTGGCGGGAGATGAGCCTCTCGCCACGGCGAAGCCGCTCGCCGCCCTCGAAGCAGGCGGGCATCCGGTGGTGCGTATCCGCCTGCCAGAGGCCATGGCCCTGGGCGGCGAGTGCTTCCGTTGGGGAGTCGCGACGGCCACGGCAGGGGCCATTCTGGGCGTCAACCCCTTTGACGAGCCGGATGTGGCGGCAAGCAAACAGCACACTCAGGAGTTGCTGAGCGCCTGGCAACGACGAGGCGCCCTCAGCCAGGAGCCTCCCCTCCTGGAGGTCGATGGGGTGGCCGTCTATGGCGATGCCGGCCGACTGGCCGCCGCGCGCTCGGCGGCCGGATCGCTGCGGGATTTCCTGCACGCCTTCGTCGGACAGATCAAGGCTCCGGAGTACCTCGCCCTGTTACCCTACATCCACCCCACGCCGGTGCGACACCAGGCGCTGCAATCGCTCCGTGAGTCTCTCCGCAACCGTCTCAAAGTCGCCACCACCCTGGGCTATGGCCCGCGTTACCTGCATTCCACCGGCCAGCTCCACAAAGGTGGGCCTAACACCGGGGTGTTCATCATATTCACGGCCGACGCCGCCAGGGATATCCCGATCCCGGGGCAGCCGTACGGGTTCGCTGTGCTACAGCGCGCCCAGGCCCTTGGCGATTTTCTGGCGCTCCGCCACAGGCAACGGCGCGTCATCCGCCTCCACCTCGGCGGCGATATCGACGGCGGGCTTGCATGGGTCGCGGAGAGCCTGCGATAACCCGCTTGGGCGCCGGATCGGGCCGGGCACACGGACGTCGATCGGGCCGCTGGACGCCTCGACCCCGATCCAAACCTCATGCCTCCGCAGCCATCGCCGCATGGGGCCCGATGCAGCGGTGGTGCGGTGAAGAAGGGGTGAGCCTATGACTTTGGAAGTGACGTGCAGGGGGATGGCGAAAGGCGCGCCCCCGGACCCCTGTGTCATGGTGATTTTTGGCGTGGCAGGGGATCTGGCCCGGCAGACCCTCATCCCCTCCCTCTACGGCTTGGCGTGCCAGGGGCTGCTGCCCGAACCGTTTGCGGTCGTGGGCTTCGCCCGCCGCGACTGGGACGATGAGACCTTCCGCGAGGATATGCGCCAGCTCGTCAGGCGCAAAAAGCCGTTCCGGGAAACGCAATGGCAGAAGTTCGCCCGAGCGTTGACCTACGTCCAGGGGGATTTCAGCGCTCCGGCCTCCGAGGCGTATGCCACCCTGCGAGAGCAGATCATCAAGCTCCAGGCCGAACGGCATATCCCCGATAACATCCTTTTCCACCTCGCCACCCCGCCGAGCTTTTACGCCGAAATTGCCCAAAAACTGGCCGATGCATCGCTGCTCCACAGCGACCGTGGCTGGCGTCGCCTGATCATCGAAAAACCGTTCGGGTACGATGCGGCCTCGGCGCGTGAGCTGGATCGCCAGCTCCTCAGGCTGATGGAGGAGGAGCAGTTATACCGCATCGATCACTACCTCGGCAAAGAAACGGTCCAGAATATGCTAGTGTTCCGCTTTGCCAATCCAGGCTTCGAGCCCATCTGGAACCGGCGCTACATCGATCACATCCAAATCACCGCAGCGGAGAGCCAGGGCATCGATAATCGCGCAGGGTATTACGAAGCCGCGGGCGTGGTGCGCGATATGCTGCAAAATCACCTCCTGCAGCTGCTGTGCATCACCGCCATGGAGCCCCCCGTCGCCTACGATGGCCTCTCGCTGCGCAACGAGACGTTTAAGGTCTTACAGGCACTGGAGCCGGTGCACGTGCCGTCAGACTGTGTGCTGGGCCAGTACGGGCCGGGGCTGGTGGACGGTTATCCGGTGGCCGGCTATCGTGACGAGGAAGGCGTCGCACCTCATTCGACCACGCCGACGTTCGTGGCGCTCAAGCTGCGGCTTGCCAACTGGCGCCGGGCCGGTGTGCCGTTTTACCTCCGCACGGGCAAACGGCTGCTGCGCAAACTCACGCAAATCTCCATCCATTTCAAGCCGACGCCGCACCTGATGTTTCCCGTCGAAGATCCAGGCCGCTTGCAACAGAACATCTTGGTCTTTCGCCTTCAACCCGATGAAGGGATCCACCACACCTTTCTGGCGAAACAGCCCGGACCGGACATTTGTGTCCGCCCGGTGAAGATGCATTTCCACTATAACAACGCCTTTGGCATCGCAGAGCCCCCCAGCGCTTACGAATGGCTGCTGCTCGATGCGATGCGGGGGAATCAGACGCTTTTTCCGCGCTCCGACTGGATCTACAAGGCCTGGTCCGTCGTCGACCCTATCATCAAGCACTGGGAGGTCCAGCCATCCGCCGAGCTTCCCAACTATCCCGCGGGCTCCTGGGGCCCCGCAGCAGCCGCCGCCTTGATCACCCGGGATGGGCGCGGATGGTATACGGGGTGAGCGAGTTCCCCACACGGCAGGCCATCACCGCCGATCCGGTGGCACAGCTCGACGCCTCTTCAGCAAGGGGATCACCCGATGCAGGATGTGGTGGAAGACCTCCGCAGGCGCTCTGAGGGCATCAATGTTGGCGATGCATTCTGCCCCGTAATAATCGAGCACCGGAGCTGTCTCTCCTTGGTAGATTTCCAACCGAAGGCGAATGACGTGTTCATCGGCGTCGTCGGCACGACCTTGCTCGGCCATGCGCCGACGCAACCTCTGCACCAACTGTTCGCTATCCGTGCAGACCAAGTGGAAGACCTTGATGACCACGACGTGCTCATCTAACAGGGCGGCTTGTCGGACAGTACGGGGGATACCGTCGAGGACGAGCAGGTCGGTCGCCGGACGGTATGTGCCGGCGAGCACGCGGGCCTCGAGGTCGGCCACACACAGGGACACCGCCAACTCGTCCGGGATGAGCTCGCCGCGCGCCAAGGTGCGCTGGATCATGCGACCTTGGTCCGACTGGGGATCAACAGCGCGCAGCACTTCGCCCGCCGACCAGTAGTGGAGGCCCGGGAGGGCAGCGAGGATCTTGCCCTGGGTGCTCTTTCCGCTACCCGGCGGGCCGATGAGCAGGAGTGCTTGGTAGGCATGTGACATAGCTCTGTTCCGCAAGCGCGAGGGGTTGGTCGGCGTCGAGGTCGCTGCGCTTCCTGAGCGCTGGACGCAAACTACCGGCGCCTGAGCGGGATAGGCCCCACCCTGGTAGGGACGGTGCCATAGCGCTCGTTATCCCTTGGAGGCCGGTGGGACGTGGCCAAACAGCAAGACGAGCCTTTCCGCCATCGTGCTGTATGACTCACGCACCGTAATACCGCATGGCCAGGACCACGCCATACACCATGAGTGCCACCATCGTTAACAAGGCCACCAGAGCGAGGAAGCTGGGCAGCTGCTTTTTGAGCACGGCCCATGAAAAGCTCGCGCTAGTGTTTGTGACCTTGATCAGGAGGCCTGCGATGCAAACGATGCCGATGAAGCCCATGAAGCTCAGGAGCGCGAATCCTAAACCGATGTGTTGTAGGCTTTTCATCTATCCATGTTCCTGACTTTGCCGGGCCTTGCTTGGCCGTGGCCATGGGAGTGAGGAGATTTGCACGCGACGGCTGGCTCAGCGTGCATGCTGGCACTTTACGGCTGCTCACCTCGCCTCTGTAGGCGGCCCTCCCATGAAGCGCCCGGCGCGGAGTCATGTGGCAAGGTATAGGGATCGCTCTTCGTCAGCATGTCGAGGATCTCTTCGCGATGCTGCCGCTCTTCCTCACGGATGCGCCGCAACCCTTCGGCGATCTCGGGATCGGCCTGCTCGGCGATGTGCAGGGCTTCGATGAGGTTCTCATAGGACCGCTTCTCCTCTTCCAGGTCCATCATGAGCGCTTCCCAGGCATTTTTTGCGGGCTTGGGGGCGACGTTGACGGCGGGAACTTCTCCCCCCAGGGCAACGAGCTTCTCACGCAGCCACATGACGTGTGCCCGCTCCTCTTCTGCGATGCGTAGCAACCGCTCACGGAAGTGCGGATAAGGCAGGCGCTCGATGTGCTGGGCGAACTGCGTCAGATCTTCGACTTCTTCCAAGTAGGCGGCGCGCAGGAGTTCGACGAGCCGCTGACGGTCATCCGGGAGCAGCACGTCGAAGAACTGCTTCCAGCCTTCGTGGAGCGCTTTTTTCAATCGGTCGATATAGCTCTCTGGCATCTGTTGGCCCTCACCTGCTCGGTTAAATGCCATGCACGCCCACCCCTTGTGAGCCGTGCTCCTTTACAAAGGAACAAAGCACGGGATCGTCAGCATGTCATCAGGGTCTGCGAGGCGCGCACAACTCCCTGCGGGGAAGGTCTCATTATACTCGCCGATCAACCGCGCCAACCCACCGCATGTGGGATCGATCAGGGCATGGATGCGGGCCCAGTCGTCCTGGGTGGACGTCCCACCAAAGAGGGTTTCCAGGAGAGACCGGCCGGAAACCAGTGCGGAGACATGCGTGGAGCCCCACGGCGTGAACAGCGCGAGCGATTGGTGGACCAGCTGTCGTTCGTGAGCGGTCGGGGCTCGGGTGTGAAGCACCAGATGCTCGCCTGCAAAGATCTTCGTGTGCCGAAAGCGGGCCTGGAGTTGGTGCGTCAGCCGCCGTTTGACGCGCCGGATATTGTGGGGGTCGAAGATCTCGGGAGCCAGACTGGCGATATCATGCGGCCGGTAGCCATACAGGAAGCAACCTACGGCTACGGCTACATGGCAGGCCGAGCGGTCCATGGTCTGCCAGATGAGGAACTTGATGTAACGCACCAGATAGTCATCGAAAGTCGGCCGATACCGTGGCTCCTGGCCGGGGGCCGGGCGTTCTTGGGCGCGTTCGCGCGCGTCTGAGACGAGGTAGACACAGTATTGCGGCAGACAGACCGCTGGCAGTCTGCGGCGGTACCGTCCGGTCCGTCGGGACAAAAGTCTTCGCATTTGTACGATGCGCTCGCAAGCCTCTAAGGTCACGGCCACCGCGATGCCGCCATCGGGATGGAGGCGGTGGGCAAGCGCATACATCTTTTCCACAGTGTCGTCTGCAAGCATGGCCCATCTCCATCCGGCCTATGATCGAAATCACCTCCTGATAGGATTGGCAGCTCAACAGCCCGGGCTCAATCCCCTCTTGGGCTGAACGGCATTCTTGATCACCTTCTGGTCAGCGCCATCGGGGAAGCCAAGCACTTCATAAGAGTCGTCCTGTGCCGTCGGCATGCCTGCAAGACCTCCTCAGATAGCGCTCGTCTCTGCGATCAGGCGCCGCAGCAGCTCCGCGGGAAGCTCCGTGGAGCCAGCGGCTAGGGAGTCGAGTGGCCACACAGTAGTTCCCGATGCCACTTCATCGGCCCTTTGAGCCGATAGCCAGCACATGGCCCAACCCCCCGCATGACCTGTGCCTGCACGTGCAATCTCGCTGTCCTCCTTTCTGGCCAGACGAGAGATGGCCAGGCCATTGCAGCACTCGAGTGACAGAATGCGACAACGCGTCGCAATTTGTCCCATCAACACATAGACCTGGAAAGGGTCGCTGATCCGACGGTTATGCACAGCTTCCGCGGTCATGAATGGGATCCGCCTGGCGCACCGCACTCGGGGAAGCGTGCCAGGTGTGGAAGTCTGGCTCCAAGACACGGTCGATTCCGCCAGAGAGGCAACCGCCGCACGGCTTGTAGCTTTTGCTCGAACAGTCCAACCCTCACCCCACAGCGGGCCAGCTCATAGGCCACCGTCGACCCCGGCGACCCTGCGCCCACCACGATCACGTCATAATCCATCGGCGCCATCTCCCCAGGACGCACACCGGCTTACCCTCCCGGCTCAGCCATGGTCTTGGGCATGGCGGCTGATGTCTCATCACGCCGCCGATAACTGCAGGCGTTTCAGCAGGGCCGAATTCACGATTACCGACAACGAGCTCAAGGCCATGGCGGCCGCGGCAATCATGGGATTGAGCAGGCCCATAGCTGCCACCGGCACCCCCACCGCATTATAGATGAACGCCCAGAACAGATTCTGCTTGATCTTGCGCAAGGTGGCTCGGGAGAGGCGAATGGCGGCCACCACATCGCGCACGTCGCTTTTGATCAGAATGATGTCGCCTGTTTCCTTGGCCACATCCGAACCAGAGCCAATAGCGATGCCGAGGTCGGCGGCCGCCAACGCCGGTGCATCGTTGACCCCGTCACCCACCATCGCCACCACCTGGCCGCGCTCCCTGAGTTCTTGAATGACCCGCGCTTTATCCGCGGGCAGGACCTCGGCCATGACCCGCTCGATCCCGACTTCCCTGGCGATGGCGCGGGCCGTGCGCTCGTTGTCGCCGGTCAGCAGGATGACCTCGATGCCTTCCCGGCGCAGGGTGGCAACCGCCTCTTTCGCCTCGGGCTTGAGTGTGTCGGCCACGGCGATCAGGCCGATCAGGCGCCCTGCGCCTCCCACGAGCATGACGGTCTTCCCTTCCTCCTCCAACCGCCTCATGGCCTCTTCTGCCGGCGCCGGATCGATCTGTTCGCGGTGGAAGAGGCGCCGATTGCCAAGTAACACGAGTTGGCCATCGACCCGGCCGCGAATGCCATGACCTGGAATGGCCATCAAGTCGACGACCTTCGGCAGGTCAAGCCCACGATGGTGGGCCGCCCGGACGATGGCCTGGCCAAGGGGATGTTCGGAGCCGACCTCCACCGCTGCCGCCAGGCGCAGCACCTCTGTGTCGAGGAGCGTGGAGACGGAGAGGATGTCCGTCACATCCGGTTCCCCGCGCGTCAGCGTCCCGGTCTTGTCGAAGACAACGGTGGTGAGGCTCCGTGCTCGCTCCAGCACCTCTCCCCCGCGAATCAAGATGCCAGCCTCCGCCCCTTTGCCCACGCCTACCATAAGCGCTGCCGGCGTGGCGATTCCCAGGGCGCAGGGGCAGGCGATGATGAGCACGGCGATGAAGGCCAGCAGTCCCTGGGGAAAGTTGCCCGCCATCCACCAGGCGGCGAACGAGAGAAACGCCACGCCGATCACCGCTGGCACAAAATAACCGGTGACGTGGTCGGCCAGGCGCTGAATCGGCGCGCTGCTGGCCTGAGCCTCCTCGACGATCTTGATGATTTGCGCCAAAGCCGTCTCCGCCCCCACGCGGGTGGCCTTGAAACGAAGCAAGCCGGTGCGATTAAAGGTGCCGCCGATCACCTGCGACCCTGGGCCCTTTTCGACCGGCATGGACTCGCCGGTGAGCATGGACTCGTCCACCGCCGAAGCCCCCTCGAGGACGATGCCATCGGTGGGAACCTTCTCTCCCGGCCGCACCACCAGGATGTCATCCACCATGACGCCATCAGCCGGCACCTCCATCTCCTTCCCTTCGCGGATCACCCGTGCGGTGGCTGGTTTCAGCTCGAGCAGTTTGCGCACCGCCGCCGAGGAGCGCTTCTTGATGATCTCCTCCATATATTTGCCCAACAGGACAAAGGCGATGATGACGGCGGAGACCTCGAAGTAGACGTTGCGCTCCTCGACCGGTACCGGCAGCACCTCCGGGGAAAAAATCACCGCCATGCTATAGACGTAGGCGGTGGTCGTCCCGAGGGCGATGAGCACATCCATATTGATGGTACGGGTGCGCATGGCGGTCCAGGCCCCCTTGTAAAACCCCCAGCCGCCGATGAACTGCACCGGGGTGACCAGCAGGAATAACCACATCCCCCAGGTGAACCAGGGGAGCGCTGGGATGGGTGCCCAGGTGATGATGGTAGCCCCTGCGGCCAAGACCAGAAAGGCGGCGGCCCGCAGGATGGCCAACGCAAGCACCCCCGTCAGGGCGATGGTGACGCGGGTGCGCATGGCCTTGAGCTCGGCCTCAGGGGACTCGAAGGTGCGCTGGCAGCCCACGCTGCAAAAGTAGTAGGCGCGCCCGGCGCGTTCGGACCGCAAGGCGGTGGCCTTGTGCACCACCATGCCGCAGATGGGATCCTTGGCCATCTCGTGCGCCGGTTTGGCAGTTCCTGGTGGGGCGGTCGGGGAGGGCACGGGCCGGCTGGCCGTCGTCACCGCCGGCGGGGGCCCGCCAGGTTGGGCATAGGCAGTAGGGTCGGCCTCAAAGGCACGCCGGCAGGCAGGTGAACAAAAATAGTAGGGTTGACCCTGGTAGACGGACATACCGGCGGCGGTTTGCTCATCAACCGTCATGCCGCAGACGGGATCGGTTGCCATACATGCTCCTTTCTCCCCATGATATTTGGCGGTCGGGTGGGCTGCTGAAGCTCCCGGAACCGCTCGATGTTCAAGGCTTCGGCTTGGAGGTCGACCTCCTGCTCAAGACGGCGGCGAAACTCCGAGAAGAAGCCCTCGGCGTCGATGTTCCGCGGCAGGTCCAGCACCCTCAGCAACAAGCCCTTCAACCGGCAGATGATCGAGAGGTCCCGGTTGATGCGATCCAGGACGCCGGGTCGAAGGAGCTTCACCACCACCTCCTCGCCCCGGAAACGCGCCCGGTGCACCTGGGCCAAGGATGCCGAAGCCGGTGGCTCTTTGTCAAAGCGCTCGAACACCGCCTCTAAAGGGTTGCAGTGCAGGCACAGCGGGTGATGCACACCGCTGCGCATCCGCTCGCCACAGCCACATCGCCTTCTCAAGGCATGCAGGATCTCAGCAACGGGAGGGTGCGCAGCCACAGCATGAACGTCATCCCCAGCGTGCTGTCCCCAAAGCGTTGCGGCATTGGCGCGCCTCTGCCATCTGCCTGCGACGATCCCCTACAGCCCTCCACGGGCCTGAACCTGCCAGCCCCACAGGGACGCGACGCCCTGTCACATCTCCTTCCGCGGCCGTCGGCCCAGCCGCGGGAAGAAGGCCGGCGTGGTCGCGGCATAGCGAGCATAGGCCTCGCTGAATTCGGCCAACACCTCCCGTTCCTCGCGGCGCGCCAGCCGCACCTACATCACCACCAGTATGGGGAACATGAGCAGGGTGAGCAGGGTCGGCCACTGCAGTAGAAAGCCGAGCATGATGAGGATAAAGCCGTCGTACTGGGGGTGGTCGGACATAAGCATAGGGGCCGGTGGTGGCGAGTCGATGCTCGCGCTAAGGTCGTTAAAGTGGCGCAATCCGGCGGTGACACTGGCTGTTGGCAAGCCCCCAGACAATTCGTGGCATAAGGTTTGCCCACTAGCGGGTTGATGACTTCGCTCTTGTGCCTTCGCCCGTCTCAACGGTCGGCGACCGCGCGCGGGCAAAGTCAGCGCCATGCCGCCGGGACAACCCCGGATACCGGGCGGTTCGCTTGGGTGTGGAAGCCCTGTAGGGCGATCAGACGGCATACGCGCGTAGGTCGACGTGGCCATCTCGACGTTATGACA
>Ga0209172_10001917_pt1 | contig 40272 bp, 51 predicted proteins | sample LarsenN4metaG_FD_184113 | JGI IMG/M metagenome (GOLD analysis project Ga0209172, IMG submission 184113) | Hot spring sediment bacterial and archeal communities from British Columbia, Canada, to study Microbial Dark Matter (Phase II) - Larsen... ... | reverse complement strand
CAATGCCCCACGCTGCTCCTCGCTCGCCTCAACCGGAGATTTGCCCGCCATGCCCCGCCCCCGCGAATCATCGCAAAGACGGAATCACACCCGCGATTCGTTGGTCAAGCTGGTAGAACCTGCTTAGATCCAAAGGAGCATTCATGGACGTCGGTCCGGCACTGTGGCTCGTCATGACGGCAGGGGGTGCGGCGCTCCTGGCAGCGGTGCTGGCGTGGGCGATGCTCGCGACGCGCCGGCGCAGCCCCTCGGCCCGCGGCGCCACCGAGGCCGCCACGCTCGAGCTCTATCGAGCCGAGGAAGCCGCCCGCCACCGGCGGGAGGAGGGTGGCGCCGCGACGGCAGCAGGCCCCATACCCAATGACCGGGCGCTCACCGTCACCAGAGCCCGCCAGGCCGTGACCGGCCACAACGTGAGCATCGTCCTGCGCATCTCTCTGATTCTCGCACTGATCGCCGGCATTTTCCTGGTCGGCCGGTTCTGGAAGGAGGCCAGAATGCTTCCCGGCCAGACCGAGGTTCCAGCACCTGGAGTCCGGGGCGCGGGATAGGTCCGGGCCCGGCAGTCCGGCCGGTACCGTGGCCTTCGCCGGGCGGGCGAGCGACCCTGGCATCTCGGTGATTGCCCCGAACCTGTGGGGTGGCCGCGAGCAAACCCCGTGGCCGGCCTGCGCCTCAACCGTTGTCGGCTCGGGGAGCGGCCATGTGCATCTGCGAGCTCCATACCTGGAACCTTGCCGCCGCTCCCGAGTTGCGCCTGGACCTCGGCTCTCCGCGCGAGCGGCCATCCCGAGGGTGACCGCATGGAGAGCACGCACGGGAGGTGCAGCCCATGACCATCAAGCGAATCCTCGTTCCTCTGCCGGATTCGGCCAAGTACGACGCCGAGGTCGATACGGCCTTGTCCGCCGCCAGGGCCTTGGAGGCCTTCGTCGAGCCGCCTCCGCCCCCGACGACACGCGCGAGGTCGATGGACATGGGGTACGGCCGAGTGGCGGTGACGGCCGAGCAGGTGAACTGGGCCGCCGAGGAACGTGAAAGACGGGCCCAGGACGCGCGCGAGGCATTCGCGCGCGAGTGCGCCCTCAAAGGCGTGCGCCTTCTCGCGCCCGGCGAGGAACCGGGCCAGCTGCCTGCCGCATCGTGGCGTCACATCGAGGGCGCCTCCGTCGGGGCGACCGTGGCCCGGGCTGCCGCCTTCGATCTGGTGGTCGCCGCGAGCGCAGCGGTGATGGACACGCTCGCCGAGGTCGCCGAGCAGTCGCTGCTGCAGCCGCGCCGGCCGGTCCTCTTGTCTTCGTCGCGGCCTACGAACGGCTGGGGCGGGACCGCCATGATTGCGTGGGACGAGAGCCCGGAATGTTGGCACGCGGTGTCGGCGGCCCTGCCGTTTCTGCGGCTCGCCCGATCGGTGCAGGTCGTGAGCGTGGACCGGCACGCCGATCGCCGCACCCCCTCCCAGGCGGAAGCGGTGGCCTACCTGCGCTGCCACGGCATCGCGGCAACGCCGCGGGTGATCGCCCCCCACTTACGATCGGTCGCCGATACGCTGCTGGCGACGGCCGGCGAGGAGGATGTCGGCCTCCTGGTCATGGGCGCCTACTCCCACAGCCGCCTGCGCGAGATGCTCATTGGCGGAGTGACGCGCCACATCCTGAAGAATGCCGCCGCCCGCCCCGTGCTGCTGGCGCATTAGGCGAGCGGGCGAGCTGGAGCGATGGACGACCTCCTGGCGCCGATCGGGCGGGGCAGCAGCCAGCTGGCAGCGCTGCTGGTGACGGCACTCCTGGTCGTGGCCGCCGCGGTCCTGACCGTCTGGCTGAACCGGTTCCTGCGCAGGTACGTCGCGCACATCGAGACGCGAGGCCATCTGCCCTACGAGGCCATGCTGACCGGCGTGCGCCTGGCGGTGGGCACGCTGTGGCTGGTAACCGTCATGCTGGTCCTGAGCCTGTGGGGCGTGAGCGTCGGCGGCCTGTGGGCGCTGCTCGTGAGCGCCGCCGCCGTGATCGGGGTGGGCTTCCTCGCCGTCTGGACCATGATCAGCAATATCACCGCCAGCGTGCTTCTCACGATCTGGCGGCCGTTCCACGTGGGCCAGACGGTCGAGATCCTGCCCGAGAACCTGAAAGGCCGGGTGGTGGACAGGAACCTGATGTTCACGACCCTGCGCGAGAGCAGCGGCAGCACCCTGGAGGTGCCCAACAACTTCTTCTTCCAGAAGATGTTCAGGGTGACCCAGAGCGCCAGCATTCCCGTCCACGGCCACACCCACGAGCCTTCGCCGCGGGCGCGAGTGGGATAGGCCTCCCGGCCGGGTCGCGCTCGCTGGAGGCGCGGTTGCCGGCAGCGCGATGCGCCCTATATGTCGGTGTAAATGTTGAACACTTCGCCGCCGAGGGCGGTTGGCGGCGAGCCCGACCGGAGGTGCATCATGAGGCCGACAATCTGGCTCATCGCGATGCTTTCCCTGCTGGCCGCAACGCCGGCGACAGCCCAGCCTCAGGACGCCGCGACCTCGCCATGCCCGGCGGGATACTGGCAGATGGAATCCGCTCTGCCTCGACAACAGCACCGGCGACGTCCTGCCTGCGGCTGCCGGCGCGCAGTCCGACGACGGCTCGCGCTCCCGCTGAGCTCACCGGCTCGGGCTTCGGCTGAGCCCGCAGGCGACTCCGGCTGAGCCCCCTGCGCTTAGTCCACCCGGGACGCCGCTTGCCGGGCGCTCCGGCGCGGGCGCCCCGAGCGGCGCACGCCCTCCTCGCCGGGCAGCATCGCCTCGGTAGGGTTCGGGGCCGGCGTCCTGCCGTGCCCGAGCACCGGCATGCTCACCTCGTCCACGCCTGCAGACTGAGGTTGATGCCGTAGGAGCAAACCGCCGGAGGGGCGGGACGGGCGGTGTGCCACTGGAATTCGAACCTGCCGCCGACGAGGGGCACCCAGCTTGCCATGGGCGAGCGCTAGCCGCCTGAGAACGCGATCGATTGGCCCAGATAGTTGGCAGCGTTCCACCTGCTGCCCGGCGCGCGGAAGGCAACCCTCAAGTCGCAAAGCGCCTGCCCGGAGCCCGCCGTGACGATCAGCACGCCGGCCAAAAATGCCTGCTTGGCATCGGGCGGCACGTTGCAGCACGAGGCGAGATCGACCGAGACCCATCGCCCGCGCGGAAACTGCTTCAGCCCGACGCCGCTGGCCGTGTTGACGAAGACGGGCACGGGACTCTTGGGATTGTCCGGGTTGAACCAGATCTCGGTCGATCTGGTCCAATTGGTCTGCGCGCTGGCCGACGGAGGGCTCCAGGCCAGGAGCGCAAGCGCGACCGTGACGAGCCTACCCCTGATGGACATTCGCGTGCATCCCTCTCAAAAGCGGGCGCGACCGGTTGCGCCCCGGGAAATGGCTACTGGCTGCAGGCCCTTCGCGGAAGGGCCGCGCCGTCTTGGCTTCGTGGGGGGCCGCACGCTCGAAGCGCCGCCCTGCCTGCAAGCGGCCCGCGGCAGCCTCGCCCCTGGCGTGAGCTAGACCGGCAGGCTCATCCGACGCGGCGCCGGGCGAGCCCCGCTTCCGGAAGATGCCACCTGGCGGCTGCCCTGCAGTGCGCGCCCGGTCGGCGGTGCGGCACCCCGCACATGCACTCGATGCGACGGCTGCGCAGGCGAGCGAGGCCCATGTCTCCGGGCCGGACACCGCTGGTCATGGCGGAGGGAGTGGGATTCGAACCCACGATACGGTTGCCCGTATACACGCTTTCCAAGCGTGCGCCTTCAGCCACTCGGCCATCCCTCCTGGCGCGCGACTATAGATGCCGTTGTCGACCGCGCAAGCGTCTTGCCGGCGCAAACCTCCCGCGCCCGGAAGGTGGGCTCGCCCGGCCGCCCAGCCACCGCCGCAAGGCCGCCCAGGCGCACCGGCGCGCGGCTGCGCGAGCGCCCTTCCGCCGGGTAGCGGCAGAGCGCCCAGGCTCGGCCGGGCGAGCGGGCGAGAGCGGGGACCCGGGCATTGCCAATCCACAATCGTTGTGCACAGTGAGGCCGGCGGGCCGCCGCGCCCGAATGGCGCCGGCGGCGGCCCCGCTTGCGGGATGCGCGACCATGCTGGCGTTCTTCCGGTTCCTGGCGGGCCTTGCCCTCCTGATCGCCGTCATCGCGGCCGTCTACGACGGCACCCGCTCGCTCGCCGCAGATCGGGCGGTGACGACCCCGCTGCTCGAGCACTGGGCCTATCTGGCGCCGGGCTCGCTCGCCTCGGCCAAGGCAGCCGTCGCGCGCACCGCCGGCCCGCTGGTGTGGGAGATGGGCATCGCCCGCGTGCTGGCGCTGCCGGCCTGGGCGGTGCTCGGCTGCCTGGGGCTGATCCTGGCCTACGCCGGCCGCCGGCGGCGGCGGGTCAACGTGTTCGCCAACTAGGCGCCCGTCATTTGGCCGGCGGCGACCCGCCGCCGATGGTGGCATACGAGGCGGGCGGGGCGGTGAGGACGTCGACGGCAATGCCGCCCACCACCAGCACCGCCATCACGGCGATCAGGTAGGTCATGGCGCGGGTATGACGGCCCTTGAGCTCGGCCATCTCCGCCTCCGTCAGCGGCGGGCTCGCCTCGATCGGCGTCTTGCGCCCGATGAAGCCCATGACGCGCCGCTCGATCGAGCGGCGGACGGTGCCCCCGTCCACGACCTGGCAGCCGGCCCGCTCGGCGATCCTGCGGCCGATCTCGGGGAACGGCAGGGCGGCGTCGACATTGTCCTCGTTGACGTTGCCGAGGCGCACGTGGCTGCCATCCTTGGTGCGCAGCCGCGTGGCGCGCAGGAGCACGGGCGCGAGCGCATTGCCGAACAGCACGCAGCGCGTCTCCACCGCCTCGATCTGGTCGTAGGGGATGTCGCGGCTGACGAAGCGCAGCATGGGCGTCGCGCCGCTGCCTTGCGGCAGGCTGACGCGCACGCTCCTTTCGCCGAGCTCCACGCGCGAGCGCAGCGACTGGTAGAGCTGCACGCCGATGAGGGCCATGAGCGCGGTGAAGATCAGGGCGAACACCATGAGGCCGATGGTGTCGAACCACAGGCCGTGCATCAGGCGCTGGACCAGCATGGCCGGCAGGCTGGCCCAGAACGGCAGCAGGATGAGGAAGGCCATTGCCAGCACGAGCTTGCGCCCGCCGCCCGCCTCGTAGACCGTCCTCTCCGGCCCTCGCGTTGTCTCGGCCATGCCCCGGTCTCCCCTCCATCACCGCATGTTGAGACGAATTGTTGTGCCGTCCCTGCCCGCGGCATTATATCAAGCCTGCCCGCCCACGCGCCAAGGGGTAGCCCCATGCTGTTCTCCCGCAAGAAGCTCGAGATGCCCACTGCCGCCAGCGCCCTTCCAGGCCGCCCGCAGCCGATCGCGACTGCCAGGGAGCATTTCCTGAGCAAGCGGCCCCTCAGGGGGCCCTACCCCGGCGGCCTGGAGACGGCCATGTTCGGCATGGGCTGCTTCTGGGGCGCAGAGCGCAAGTTCTGGGAGTTGGGCGAGGGCGTGTGGCTGACGGCGGCAGGCTATGCCGCGGGCCTCACGCCCAACCCCACCTACGAGGAGGTGTGCACCGGGCGCACCGGCCACAACGAGGTCGTGCTGGTCGTGTTCGACCCCCGCAAGGTGAGCTACGAGGAGCTGCTCAAGACCTTCTGGGAGAACCATGATCCGACCCAGGGCATGCGCCAGGGCAACGACGTGGGCACCCAGTACCGCTCCGGCATCTACGTCTATTCCCAGGCCCAGCGGCAGGCCGCCGAGGCCTCCAAGGCCGCCTACCAGCGGGTGCTGTCGGCCAACGGCTACGGGCCGATCACCACCGAGATCGTCGACGCGCCCGAGTTCTACTTCGCCGAGGACTATCACCAGCAGTACCTGGCCAAGGTGCCGCACGGCTACTGCGGCCTCGGCGGCACCGGCCTCTCCTGCCCGGTGGGCGCAGGCGTCAAGGCCTAGCCAGCACGCGCCACCCCCGCGAAAGGACCGCCATGGCGGAAGCCCTGCCGTTCAAGACCACCATGAGCTTCGCCTACGGCGAGCCGCGCGAGCTGGCCCCCGGCGTCATTCGCATCGTCGCCAACAACCCCAACCACTTCACCTTCAAGGGCACCAACACCTATCTCGTCGGCACCGGCTCCGACCTCGCCCTCATCGACCCGGGCCCCGAGGATGCCGCCCATCTCGCCGCCATCCTGGCCGCCGTCGGCCGGCGGCGCATCACCCACGTGGTGCTCACCCACACCCACCGCGACCACACCGACGGCCTGCCGGCACTGCTCGCCGCCACCGGCGCCAGAACCGCCGGCTTCGGCCGGCGTGCGCCGGTGCGCGGCAGCCGCAGCACCAGCCCCTCGGGCAGCGAGTTCGTCGACCGCGATTTCGTGCCCGACATCCCGCTCGCCGACGGCGCGCGGCTCGAGGCCGACGGCTGGGCGCTCACCGCCCTGCACACGCCGGGGCACGCCCCCGACCACCTGTGCTTCGCCCTCGGCGACACCGGCATCCTGTTCTCGGGGGACCACGTGATGGGCTGGAACACCAGCGTGGTGGCGCCGCCCGAGGGCAACATGGGCGCCTACATGCGCTCCCTGGAGCTGCTGATCGACCGCCCTGATCGCGTGTACTTCCCGGGCCACGGCGGCCAGGTGGAGGAGCCGCAGCGCCTCGTCCGGGCCTATCTGCTCCACCGGCGCATGCGCGAGCAGTCGATCCTCGACTGCATCCGCGCCGGCACCAATACGCCGCGCGCCATCGTGCCGGAGATCTACAAGGGGCTCGACCCCAAGCTCGTCAACGCCGCTACTCTTTCTGTGATGGCACACGCCGAGCACTTGATCGAACGGGGGCTCGTCCGCTGCGACTCTCCGCCTTCCGGTTCTTCTCGGCTGACGGCTGATCACGTCCTTTCACTTTCTTGACCATGGCCCCGGTGCGGGTGGTGCGCAGCGTGCGCCGGCCGGCGACGGTCCCCGGCCCCGTCGCGTCGACGCGCGCTTGCAGCTCGGCCAGGAACCGGCGCACCCGCGCGGCATTCTGGCCGAGATCGTGCACGCCGTAGCGTGAGGCGGATCGCACGTCCACGCGTGCGCTGCGCCCCGCCGGCTCGACCCGAACCACGACGTCGTCCGTGAACCCGATCACGAGCGTCTGGTCGGTCGCCTCGATCACGCCACCCCTGGCCGAGCGGGCGACAGGCGGCTGCGACTGGGTGACCCGCCACTTGAGCCGGCGCGCGGCGTCGGACACCAGGTCGAACACCTCCTCCACGGGGCGGTCGACGATGTAGCTGCGCAGGTCCGGATAGGCCTGCTTCTGCAGCGGGGCAAAGCGCGTTACCGGGTATTCGACCGCCGTGCCGCTGCCCGCGCGCTGGCCGGCAAGCGCGAGGAAGCGGGGCGGATTGGCGGTATCGGTGGTGACGTCGTTGATGGGTGGCAGCTTGAGGAGGGCCGGCACGTAGGTGAGCGGCCAAGCCAGCGTCAGCAGCGGCAGGAGGATGCCGAAGGCAGCGCTGCCCGCCCCCGCGTAGCCGCGCCGCCAGATCTGGGCGAGGGCCACCAGGCCGAGCAGGACCGCCAGCCCCGAGCCGGCGGCGCTGACGGCGAGCAGGTTGACGGCGACCGGGGTGGGGAAGGAGGTGAGCCGGTGCAGCACCAGCCCCACCACCAGCACGCTGGCCGAGAACAGGGCCAGGCGCGACGACCAGCGAGCCAGCGGCGCATCAATCGATGTCGATCGGTCGGTCATGCGAAAGCGCGCCCTCTCGCCGTGGCTCTTAGCAGTGTTCGGGCCGTCATGCCAGCGGCCGACCGGCGGCGGCGGGTTTCCCGGCGCCGCCGGAGCGCCTAGGATGGCGCGCGATTGCGTCAAACCCGGTGTGACCCCATGCGCCCCCTCTCCAACTTCGCCGCCCGTGACGTCGAGGCCCTGCTGCACCCCACGACCAACCTCCTGCAGCACCGCAGCCTCGGGCCGCTGGTGCTGGAGCGGGGCGAGGGCGTCTACGTCTACGACACGGCCGGCAGGCGCTACATCGAGGGGCTGGCGGGGCTGTGGTGCACGGGCCTGGGCTACGGCAACGCCGAGCTGGTGGAGGCGGCGCGCGAGCAGATGTCCCGCCTGTCCTTCTCGCACCTCTTCGGCGGCCGCAGCCACGAGCCGGCGATCGCGCTCGCCGAGAGAATCAAGGCCATGGCGCCTTGCCCCACCTCGAAGGTTTTCTTCACCAACTCGGGCTCGGAGGCCAACGACACCCAGATCAAGCTCGCCTGGTACTACAACAACGCCCGCGGCCAGCCCAGGCGCAAGAAGATCATCTCCCGGCAGCGGGCCTATCACGGCACCACCATCGCCTCCGCCAGCCTCTCCGGCCTCGCCGTGTTCCATGCCGATTTCGACCTGCCGATGGCAGGCATCCTGCATACCGACTGCCCGCACTTCGGCAGGTACGCGGAGCCCGGCGAGAGCGAGGAGGAGTACGCGACGCGCCTCGCCCGCAGCCTGGAGGCGCTGATCGAGCGGGAGGGCCCGGACACCATCGCCGCTTTCATCGCCGAGCCGGTGATGGGGGCGGGCGGCGTCCTCCTCCCGCCGCGCAGCTACTTCGAGAAGGTGCAGGCAGTGCTCGAGCGCCACGGCATCGCCTTCATCGCCGACGAGGTGATCTGCGGCTTCGCCCGCACCGGCCAGTGGTGGGGATCGCAGACGTTCGGGCTCAGGCCCGCGACCGTCACAATGGCCAAGGCCATCACCTCGGCCTACGTCCCGCTCGGCGCCCTCACCGTGCCCGACGAGGTCTACCAGGCGATGGTCGACGAGAGCGGCAAGCAGGGCGTCTTCGCCCATGGCTTCACCTACTCGGGCCACCCGCTGGCATGCGCGGTGGCGCTCAAGACCATCGAGATCTACGAGCGCATCGGCATCGTCGAGCACGTCCAGCGCATGGCCCCGATCTTCAAGCTGCGGCTCGAGGCCCTGGCCGGCCACCCGCTGGTGGCGGAGACGCGCGGGGTGGGCCTGCTCGGCGCGGTGGAGCTCGTACGCGACAAGCGCACGCGCGCCCCCTTCGAGTCCAAGCTCGGCGTCGGCGCCAGGGCCGCGCGCTTCGCCGAGGAGGAGGGGCTCATCTGTCGCGCCGTCGGCGGTGACAACATCGCCGTCTGCCCGCCTCTGGTGATCGACGGCGCCGAGATCAATGCCATGTTCGACTGTCTGGCGCGGGCGCTGGACCGCACCGAGGCGTGGGCGCGCAAGGAGGGCCATCTCGGCCCGCGCTGAGCGTCCGCCCGCGCCGGCCTGGCCCTACACGCTGGGCCCGCCCGCGAGCGCGAACCGCTGCTTGATGCGCCGGAACAGGTGGTCGCGCACGTCGCGGTAGGCTCCCAGCACCCGCTCGCGGCTGCCCTGGCCCAGCATCAGCGTGGCATCGAAGGTCGGCCAGTACTCCACCTCCACGGCCATCGTGCGGGTGAGCTCCAGCGCCTGGTGATGCGCCTCGGGCGAGAGCGTGACGATGAGGTCGAAAGAGGTGTCGTAGAGGTCGCGCAGCGTGTGCGGGGTGTGGCAGGAGATGTCGATGCCGATCTCCTCCATTGCGGCGACGGCAAAGGCATCGAGACTGCCAGCGCGCACCCCCGCCGACTCCACGTAGATGCGCCGCCCGGCAAGATGGCGCAGGATGGCCGCCGCCATCGGCGAGCGGACGGCGTTCATGGTGCACACGAAGAGTACCGCTCCCGGCAGGTCTTGACCCCCCGCGCGCGCCACCCCTCATCCCTTCCAGTGCAGGGCGCAGATCAGCGTGAACAGCCGTCTGGCCGTGTCGCGATCGACGGCGATCTTGCCCTTGAGACGCTCGACGAGCACGCGGCTGCCCTCGTCGTGGAGCGCGCGGCGCCCCATGTCTATCGCCTGGATGCGCGAGGGCGGGGCCGTGCGGATCGCCTGGTAATAGCTCTCGCACACCGTGAAGTAGTCCTTCATGACGCGGCGCAAAGGCGTGAGGGACAGCACGAACGTGAAGGGCTCGCCGCCGCTCTCCTGAGCGACGGCGAACACCAGCCGGTCCTCGACGATCGACAGCTCGAGCTTGTAGGGCCCGTCGTCGCGCCCCTCTAGGGCGAAGCTGTTGGCCTCCAGGATGTCGAAGATCGCCACCTCGCGCTCGTGCTCGATGTTGGCGTTGCCGCGCCTGATCGAAGCCTCGTCGAGCGTGATGGCGACGAGCCGCGCCTTGGCATTGGGCTCGTACTCGGGAGGCTCGAACATGGCCGCCCCTCACGCCTCCGGGTCGCCGCCCAGGCGCACGGCGACGGAGCGGCGGTGCGCCTCGAGCCCCTCGGCGCGCGCCAGCGTCATCGCCGCGGGTGCGAGGCTCGCCAGCGCGCCGGCATCGAGCTTGAGGATCGAGGTGCGCTTCATGAAGTCGAGCACGCCGAGGCCGGAGGAGAAGCGGGCGCTGCGCGCGGTCGGCAGCACGTGGTTGGACCCGGCCACGTAGTCCCCGATCACCTCGGGCGTGTGGGCGCCGAGGAAGACCGCGCCGGCATTGCGGATCAGGGCGGCGAGGCGCTCCGGGGAAGCGGTGGCGATCTCGACGTGCTCGGCGGCGATGCGGTCGGCGAGGGCCGGCGCCTCATCGAGCGAGCGCAGCAGGATCAGCGCCCCGTAGGCGTCCCAGCTCGCGGCCGCGATATTGCCGCGCGGGAGCCGTGCGAGCTGGCGCTGCACGGCCGCCTCGACCCGCCGGGCGAGGCCGGCGTCGTCGGTCATGAGGATGGCCTGGGCGGCCTGATCGTGCTCGGCCTGCGCCAGCAGGTCGGCAGCGAGCCATTCCGGATCGTTGTCCCTGTCGGCGATCACCAGCACCTCCGAGGGCCCGGCAATCGAATCGATGCCGACCGTGCCGAACACCTGGCGCTTGGCGGCGGCGACATAGGCGTTGCCGGGTCCCACGATCTTGGCCACGGCCCTGACGCTTTCGGTGCCGTAGGCCAGAGCCGCGATCGCCTGCGCGCCGCCGATGCGGTAGATCTCGCGCACGCCCGCCATGTGGGCGGCCACCAGCACGAGCGGGTTGAGCTCGCCGCCGGGAGCGGGCACGGCCATGGCGATGCGCGGCACTCCGGCGACGGCGGCCGGGACGGCGTTCATCAGCACCGAGCTCGGGTAGCTGGCGAGGCCGCCCGGCACGTAGAGCCCCACCGACTCGACGGCGCGCCAGTGCCAGCCGAGCGTGGCCCCCACGTCGTCGGTGAAGCGCTCGTCGCGCGGCAGCTGGCGGCGGTGATAAGCCTCGATGCGGCCGATCGCCAGCGCGAGCGCCTCGCGCGTGGCCGCGGCGCAGGCAGCATGGGCAGCCTCGATCTCCTGCTCGCTCACGCGCACACCGACGGCGGCAAGGTCGAGCCGGTCGAAGCGCCGAGTGAGCTCGATCAATGCCGCATCGCCGCGCCGGCGCACATCGGCAAGGATGCCGCGCACCGCCGCCTCCACGTCCTCCGACACCTCGCGCTTGGCGGCCAGAAAGGCCGTGAACGCCGCCTCGAAGCCCTCGTCGGCAGTGCTGATGTACAGGGGCATGGGCTGGCGGCCTCCGGGCCCGCCTACGGCCGCTCGCGCGGCTCTCCCGCGGGCGCGCTGTCGTCGTCGGGGTGCTGCGGCATGGACTTGGCCCGCCACACGGGACCGAGGTCCTTGAGCTCGGCCTCGATGCACTCGACCTCGAGCCTGATGGCGCCCTTGTCGGCGAAATGCAGCGTTACGTGCCCGCCCGGGTCGTCGGGGTCACCCTTCGGCTCGAAGCCGATCGCCAGCAGCGACAGCACGGCGTCCTTGCGTCCGAGGTCGATGCCCTGCATTCGCGCCCCCAGCACTCGCTCGAAGCGCAGGGCGGCCTGCCGGCGCACGTAGTCCTGCACCCGGGGGTTCCGCAAAGCCTCGACCCAGTCGAAGCGGTTGCCGATTGCGGCGAAACGCTTCTCCTGCGGCAGGTAGGCGAGGTCGCCGATGCGGATCAGCGCATCCTGGAGATGCGCTGAGATCACTGCCAGATCTTCCGCATCGAAGGCGAACAGCTTGAGCTCGGGCATGGGCGCTGGGGCTCCTGATGCGGCCGGGCGGGCGCCGCAGCAGCCCCGTGATAGCGAAGGCGGAGCTGGTTGGTAAGGGGGTGGGGTGGACCTCGGCCGGGCAGGCGCCCGGCCCCACAGGCCTCCGGGCGGGCTCAGCCCGTCCTGGCGAAGCGGCCGTCGGGCTGGTTCGGATTGTAGGGCCCGGGCACGGTTTCGAATTCGTTGCCGAGGGTTGCAAGCCCTGCGATCGGCAGCGGCCGCACCGCGCTGACGGCGCCGACCAGAAGCGCAGCGGCGAGCGCGGCCACGATCGCAATCGTGCGGAGCTTGGGCCGCCCCCCCGGGTCCGGCGGCATCCGGCGATCGCGCAAGGCGTGCGCCCGACCCGTGTCGATGGCCGCGTGGACGTCGTGCAGGCTCATCGCCATGCCTCCTTTCTCGCTCACGCGGGAAACGGCCCCCTGCCGCGGCTGGTTCCCACTCGCGGGGGCGTGATGCCGCAGCTGCTCACGGCGCTCCGTCGACCCGGGCGCGGCAGCTCCGCTGCCGCTCGCCGAGGCGGGTCCCACGCCGGGGAGGAGGACGGGGCGGCGGACCGGCTAACCCGACACCAGCCGCTCGATGGAGGCGCCGCAGCCGGACAGCTTCTGCTCCAGGCGCTCGAAGCCGCGGTCCAGGTGGTAGACGCGGTTGATGGTGGTCCTGCCCTCGGCCATCAGCCCGGCGATGACGAGCGAGACGGAGGCACGCAGGTCGGTCGCCATCACCTGCGCCCCGCGCAGGGCCTTGACGCCCCTTACCGTGGCGGTGTCGCCGTGCAGCTGGATGTCGGCGCCCAGGCGCACCAGCTCCTGCACGTGCATGAAGCGGTTCTCGAAGATCGTCTCGCGGATCACGCTGGTGCCCTTGGCCCGGGTCATCAGCGCCATCAGCTGCGCCTGGAGGTCGGTGGGGAAACCGGGGAACGGCTGGGTTTCGATGGCGATGGGCTCGAGCGTGCCGCCGTTGCGGGTGACGCGCACGCCGGTGGGCGTCTCAGCCACGCTCACGCCCGTCCGCTCGAGCGTCGAGAACGCCGTCTCGAGCAGACCCTTGCGCGCCCCTTCCAGGGTCACGTCGCCCCCGGCGGCGGCCACGGCGAAGGCATAGGTGCCGGTCTCGATGCGGTCCGGCAGCACCGTGTGCACGGCCCCCTCCAGGCGGGTGGTGCCCTGGATCGACAGGCGCGAGGTGCCCATCCCCTCGATGCGCGCCCCCATCTTGATGAGGCACTCGGCCACGTCGCCGATCTCCGGCTCGCGGGCCGCATTCTCGATCACGGTCTCGCCCTTGGCGAGCGTGGCCGCCATCATGACCGCGTGGGTGGCGCCGACCGACACCTTGGGGAACACCACGCGGGCGCCGGCGAGGCCCCTGGGCGCCTTGGCCACCACGTAGCCGCCGTCGATGTCGATCTCCGCGCCCAGGGCCTTGAGGCCCATGAGGTGCAGATCCACGGGCCTGGTGCCGATGGCGCAGCCGCCGGGCATGGATACGCGCGCCTCCCCGCACCGCGCCAGCAGCGGCCCCAGCACCCAGAAGCTCGCCCGCATGCGGTTGACCATCTCGTAGGGCGCCGTGGTGTCGACGATGTCGCGGGCGGTCAGATGGAAGGTCTCGCCCAGATGGGGCGAGGGCCCGGCCCGCTTGCCGTCCACGGCAAGGTCGACGCCGTGGTTGCGCAGGATGCGCGCCAGCGTGACCACGTCGGCCAGGTTGGGCACGTTCTTGAGGGTCAGGCGCTCGGGCGTGAGCAGGCTTGCGATCATCAGCGGCAGGGCCGCGTTCTTGGCGCCCGAGATGGGGATCGAGCCCGTGAGGCTTCTGCCGCCGACAATGCTGATGCGGTCCATCGCTCTGGCCCCGTTCCTCTGCTGTGGTGGGGGACGCGCAACGCTACAACGCGCAGGCGGAGCCTTCGGCTATCCCCTGCCGCGACCGCCTTCGTCCGCCCGCTTGCTGCCGGCCGCGCGCGCCCGCGCCTGGGCCTTGCGCTTGCTGAGATTGGCTCTCAGCTCGGCCGCAAGCCGCCGCTGGCGATCCTGCGCGCGAGCGACCTTGGCGGGCTTCTTTCCCTCCGGCACGATCCGTCTCCCGAGTGCGTTCACCCGAGCCCCGGCCCACATTACGTGCGCCGTCATGCCGAGACAAGGCGTTGCATCGGCATCATGATGCGGCGCCGGCCGGGGCGGGCGGCAGGATCACGCAAATGCTGCCGGCGCCGCTCGCGCGCACCGCCTGCGCATCGTCCACGTCCGTGAGCACGGGAAGAAGGGCGACCCGGCATCCTTCCAGGTTGGCGAGTGTGTCGGCCAGCGCGTGCGGGCTCGACCAGCGCACGCCGCGGAAGGGGCGCAGCACGCGCGGGCGCCGCCTCAGGCCGACCAGCCAGTAGCCGCCGTCGGTGGCCGGACCGAGAACGGCATCCTCGCGGCCGAGCAGGCGGAAGGCCCGGGCGACGTGGGCGGTGCCGATCGCCGGCACGTCGGTGCCCACGATCGCCACCGGGCCCGGCCGCGTGCGATCGAGCATGCGCTGCATGCGCCGGCCGAGATCGCCGCCGCCCTGGCGGGCCCGCGGCAGCTGCGGTGTCCACAGCCGGCTCGCCACTGCCGTATCGGGGGTGACGGCGAGGATCGTCTCCCAGCGCCGGTCGAAGGCCACGCGCCGCAGCAGCGCGGCGGCCGAGTGGCGCGCAAAGCGGAGCGCAGCCCCCACCCCCACCTCGCGCGCGAGCCGCGTCTTCACCCGTCCGGCGACCGGCGCCTTGGCCATCACCACCAGCCGGCAGCGGAAGGGTGCCGCGCGTGGACGCGGCGCCCTCGCGGACTTCGTGCGGGGCGTGGCGCGTCCAACCATCCGCTCAAAGCGACGGGTTCCAGGCTGCCGGCACCCAGCGGTAGCCCTTGCCGTCCTTCTCGATGTAGCCCACGGCGGGAAACGGGAAGTGATAGCCCTGGACCAGGATGTTGTCGGCCGAAGCCATGTCGTAGAGCCTGCGCCGGGTCTCCTCGGCCTGCGGGCCGTCCATGTCGAACATGGCGTGCCAGTCGGGGCGGCGCGTGAACAGCTCGGCCACGTGCGCCGTGACGTCCGCCTGGATGATGGCCTGGGCGCTGCCCGAGGACACCCGGTGCGAGCTGTGGCCCGGCGTGTGGCCGGGGGTGGCGAGCGCGGTGATGCCTGGCACGATCTCCGTGCCTGTCTCGTAGGGCGTCACCCGGTTGCCGAGCGCGCCGAACACGCGCCGCACGTTCCTGAAGTTGCTCTCGAGCAAGCTGCCGGCAGGCGCCTTGCTCATGTTGCCGTCGTCCGTCCAGTACTTCCACTCGGCAGCCGGCACCAGCACCTCGGCATTAGGGTATGCCGGCGCGCCATCGGCGGTGAGCAGGCCGTTGATGTGGTCGCCGTGGAAGTGGGAGATGATCGCCGCATCGACGCTGCCCCGATCGATGCCGGCAGCGGCAAGATTGGTGTGCGCCTGGCCCACCGCGCCCTTGCTCTGCTCGTAGAGCGCGGGCCCGAGCCCGGTGTCGATCACCACCAGCTTGTCGCCGGTGTTGACGACAGCGGTATTGAAAGGCGCCATCGGCTTCGACTTGTCCATGCGCAGGGCGGTGAAGAGTGTGCCGACCTCCTCGGGGCTGGCGTTCCTCACATAGGTGTCGGGGACGGGGGCCGAGCGCGCCCCGTCCGCGATCACCGTCACCTCGAAGGTGCCCACCTTGTAGCGGTAGTAGCCCGGCGCCTGCTTGCCGGACATGGGCGCGGCGGCATGCGCCGGTGCGGGGTGCCGCACCGGCGCAAGGACGCCCGAGCCTACCGCGGCCGCGCCCAGCATCAGGCCGCGTCGCGTAAGCTTCGTCATTCTCAACTCCACGAGCCCTGGCGCCTAGGCCTTGACGGGCACCAGCGCGTAGCCCTTGCCGTCCTTCTTGAGTGTGCCGGCGCCCGGGTTGCCCCAATGGTAGCCCGTGAGCACCGCCTTGTCGGCAATGGCCCGGTCGAAGATCTTGCGCCGGTTGTTCTCCGCCATCACCGGGTCCGCATCAAAGACGAGGTGCCAGCCAGGATTGCGAAGGTTGAGCGCCGGTATGTTCGTCACATCGCCGAGGACGATCAGCTGGCGGTTCCCCGAGCTGACCTGATAGCTGGTGTGGCCCGGCGTGTGGCCCGGGGTGGCGATGGCGCGCACGCCCGGCACCACCTCCTTGTCGCCCTCGAACTGCTTGATGTTCTTCCAGCCCGGGAACACGGCCTGGATGCGCTTGGCGGCGCCGGCGGTGGTCGAGGGATCCGTCCAAAACTTGTACTCGGCGGCCGATACGTGGATCTCGGCGTTGGGGAAGATCGGCGCGTTCGTGTCCTTCGCCATCAGCCCGCTGATGTGATCGGGATGGAAGTGGGTGATGACGATCGACGTCACCTTGGCGGGATCGATGCCGGCCTGTTTCAGCAGGTCGTTCTTGGTGATCAGGCCCGCGGTCGGCGCAAGCTGGGCGCCGGTGCCGGAGTCGAACAGCACGAGCCGCCCCTTGGACCTGATGGCGGTGACCGTGAAGGTGATCGGCACGTGCGCGTCGGTGAGCCCTGCAGCCCGCAGCGCGGCCTTGGTCTCGTCCAGGGTGGCGTTCCTGATGAACTTCTCGTCGTGGGGCTTCTCCCAATGGCCGTCGTACATCTGGATGACCTCGATGTCGCCGACCTTGAATTTCACGACGTTCTTGTCAGCCTTCTGCGCGAACGCAGGTGTGAAGATCTCCAGCGGCCCGTCGAGGCCGAACGCGGCACCCGCCGCCGCGGCCGAAATCACGAGCCCACGCCGTGAAATGCTATGCATGTCGCAACCTCCCTGATGTGCACTTCGCCGGGGAACGGCTTCCGACAAATAGACGGTCTGGCCGCCCGCGGCGTCCGGACTCACGCAGAGTTGATGTATGACGGAATCATGACCGTCTATTGGTAGAGCCGATTGATCACGTGCACGGGCACGCGCAGCGCATAGAGCATAAGACAGGTCAGATTGCGAGCCGACCGGCGGGCGTAGCCCTCGCGCCGGAAGCGGTCTGCGCTGGTGACCGCGCACGCCCGCAGCATGGTGAGCCGGCGCCGCCCGAGGCGTTGCACCAGGTCCACGTCCTCCATCAGTGCGAGGGGCCGATAGCCGCCGATCTCCTCGTAGAGCCGCCGCGGAATGAGCAGCCCCTGGTCGCCATAAGGCAGGCGCAGCAGGGCGCAGCGCAGCCCGACCATCGCCTCCAGCAGGCGCGGGCGTGCGCCCACGTCGTCGAGGGCGAAGCGGAAGGCAGCGGCCGACGGGGGCGCCCCCCGGTCCACCCGCTCCATGAAGGCGCTCACCTCCCCCTCCCAGCCAGGCTCCAGGACCGTGTCCGCGTGCAGGAACAAGAGCCACGGGAAGCGGGCGCGGGCGGCGCCGGCGGCGAGCTGGCTGCCGCGGCCCGGATCGACCCTGAGAACGCTCGCGCCGGCGGCGTCGGCTATGGCCGCGGTCCGATCCCGCGAGCCGCCATCCGCGACAATGACCTCCCGCACCAGCCCGTCGACTGCTGCGGGCACCAGCGCGGCCAGGGTGGCGGCCAGCCGCGGCTCCGCGTTCAGTGTCGGAATGACCACCGAGATCATGTTGCTCGCGGGCGGTGTTTTGCTGTTTCGCGCTGCACTATAAGAACACGAGGACCATCGCCAAGCCGCATTTTGTTCTTGATATGTTCCCGCCGCCGCGTTAAAGGGTTGGGCATACTGAGGAGGACCTCCGCGTGCCCCAGCACGGCGACGAGACGGATAGAGCCCTGGTCGACGCGGAGCGCCGCCGTGGCCGAGGCGCCCGCTCAAACCGCGTCGGCCGGTTCGAGAGCGAGGTGCGAGAGGCCTTCGACGACGGCTGGGAGAGCCTTGGCGAGCTTGAGGCCTTCAAGACCGAGGTGCGCCTCGAGACCGCCAAGAGCGTCATCTCCACCAACGACAGCCCCGATCTCGGCTTCGGCCAGTCGATCAATCCCTACCGCGGCTGCGAGCACGGCTGCATTTACTGCTACGCGCGGCCGACCCACTGCTATCTCGGCCATTCGGCCGGGCTCGACTTCGAGACCAAGCTCTACGCCAAGATCAACGCCGCCGAACTCCTGGAGCGGGAGCTCGCCAGCCCGCGTTACATGCCGAGGTTCATCGCCCTTGGCGCGGTCACCGATCCCTACCAGCCGATCGAGCGCGAGCACAGGATAACGCGGGCTATCCTCGAGGTGCTCGACAGGACGAGCCACCCGGTCGGGATCGTCACCAAGTCGGCGCTGGTCGTGCGCGACATCGACATTCTCGCGCGCATGGCCTCGCGCGGGCTTGCCAAGGTGGCGATCTCGGTGACGAGCCTCGACCGCCGCGTCGCCCGCAAGATGGAGCCGCGGGCGGCCACGCCGGCCAAGCGCATCGGGGCGATCAGGCAGCTCGCGGATGCAGGCGTGCCGGTCTCAGTCATGGTGGCGCCCATCGTTCCGGCCATCACCGACAGCGAGATCGAGCGCATTCTGGAGGTGGCGCACGGCGCGGGCGCGAGCGAGGCCGGCTTCGTGCTGCTGCGCCTGCCGCTGGAGCTCAAGGAGCTCTTCCGCGAGTGGCTGGCGACTGAGTTTCCCGAGCGCGCCGCACGCGCCATCGCCCTCCTGCGGTCAATGCACGGCGGCAAGGACTACTCGCCGCAATGGCACCTGCGCCAGCGCGGCAGCGGGCCCTACGCGGAGCAGATCGGGGCTAGGTTCCGGCTGGCCGTCAGGCGCCTCGGCCTCAATGCGCACACGCACGAGCTGCGCTGCGACCTCTTCCAGCGGCCCGTGCCAAAAGGCGGGCAGCTGCCCCTGCTCTGATGTCGGAGCGGCGGTGCGGGTTCGGCCTTGCCCTGCCGGCTCGCAGGAATGTGCTTTGCCGCTGGTGATTGCTGCCCGCTAGGATGTTCGCGGGGATGTCAGCCGCGACCCAGGGAGCAAGCCCATGGCCGACCTCGACAAGCTGTTCGCGGGGTCGATCCCCGAGATCTACGATCGCCATCTCGTCCCGCTCATCTTCGAGCCCTATGCCGACGACCTCGCCCAGCGCATCGCCGCGACCGGCCCGGGCAGCGTGCTCGAGACGGCCGCCGGCACCGGCGTGCTCACGCGCGCGCTCGCGCGGCGGCTGCCCGAGCAGGCTCGCATCATTGCCACCGATCTCAATCAGCCCATGCTCGATTACGCCGCGCGCCGCTCGGATGGCGCCGGCCGGGTAACCTGGCGGCAGGCGGATGCCCTCTCCCTGCCCTTCGGCGACGGCAGCTTCGATGCGGTCGCCTGCCAGTTCGGCGTCATGTTCTTTCCCGACCGGGTACGCGGCTACCGTGAGGCGCTGCGTGTGCTGGCGCCGGGCGGCCGCTTCTTCTTCAACGCGTGGGACCGCATCGCGCAGAACGAGTTCGCCGAGGTCGTCACCGAGGCTTTGGCCCAGGTGTTCCCCCACGACCCGCCTCTCTTCATGGCGCGTACCCCCCACGGCTACCACGAGGTGGCCCGCATCGAGGCGGACCTGCGGGCGGCCGGCTTCGCCTCGATCGCGGTGGAGACGCGCGTCGATTCGAGCCGGGCGCCCACCCCGCGCGACGCGGCCGTCGCCTATTGCCAGGGCACCCCGCTTCGCAGCGAGATCGAGGCGCGCGACGCCTCCCGCCTCGAGGAGGCCACCGCCCGTGCCGCCGAGGCGCTCGCCAGGCGCTTCGGCGCCGGCCCCATCGCCGGGCGCATGGCCGCGCACGTCGTCACGGCCGCACGATGAGCGGCGGCGCAGACCGGCCCGCATCGGTCGCCCCCACGCTTTGACAGGCGCCACCCCGGCTGCAAAGCTTGCCCCGCAGAGGGGGAAGCGATTCGGGGCCCATGAAGGCGACCTTCGAGCTGGAGCGGGTGGAGATCGAGCTCGGCGGCGGGCCGATCGCGGGCGTCGACGAGGCCGGCCGCGGGCCGCTCGCCGGTCCGGTGGTGGCGGCCGCAGTCGTGCTACATCCGGAGAGGATTCCGGACGGCATCGCCGACTGCAAAGCGCTCGATGTCAAGACGCGCCGCGCCATCTACCACGCCATCGTGGAATCCGCCGACGTCGGCATCGGGGTCGCCGACGTCGCGCGCATCGACACCGACAACATCCTCAACGCCGCGCTGTGGGCCATGAGCCAGGCCGTGGCCCGCCTCGCCTGCCGGCCGCGGCTGGTGCTGGTCGACGGCAACAAGGCGCCGCATCTCGACTGCGCCACCCGCGCCATCGTCCAGGGCGACGCCAAGTGCCTGTCGATCGCCGCAGCCTCCATCGTCGCCAAGATCACGCGCGATGCCATGATGGCCGAGATCGCCCGCGACTATCCGGGCTACGGCTTCGACCGCCACAAGGGCTACGGCACACGCGAGCATCACGAGGCGATCGCCAGATACGGCGTCACCCCCCATCACCGCCGCTCCTTCCGCCCCGTCCAGCTGGCGCTGGGCCTCATGTGATGCCCCGGCTGCGGCGGCCGCGCTCTCGACAAGGCCACGCGACTGGGGCTAGCCACGCCGCATGATCCGCCGCCTCTACGACTGGACGTTGTCGCTCGCCGCGCGCAAGAGCGCGCAAGCTTGGCTTGCCATCATCGCCTTCGTGGAAAGCTCATTCTTCCTGGTGCCGGCGGACGTGCTGTTCCTGCCGATGGCCCTGTCACGACCTGAGCGGGCCTACCGCTACGCGCTCATTGCCACGCTCGCCTCCACACTCGGCGGCGTAGCCGGCTACCTGATCGGCGCCTTCGCCTACGATGCCTTGGGACGGCCGGTGCTCGAGCTCTACGGCAAGCTCGACGAGTTCGAGCGCCTCAGGGCCTGCGCCGGCCGCGAGACCACCATGCTGCTGCTCGTCACCTCCGGCCTCTCGCACCTGCCACCGATCAAGGTGGTGACAATTCTCTCGGGCGTGGTCGACGTGGGCATGACGTTCTTCATAGTCTCCTGCATCCTTGCGCGGGGAGCGCGCTTCTATGCCCTGGCGTGGGCGCTCGGCCGCTACGGCGAGCCGATAAGGGCTTTCATCGAGAAGCGGCTGGGCCTGATCGCGGGCGTTGCCGCCCTGGTCCTCATCCTGCTCTATTTTGCCCTCCGGGCTGTCGCCGGGTCGGGTATTCTGACGGCCTGTTGAGCCTCGCGGACGCGCGGGGCCCGCACGAACCGTAGGACGAGACGCATGCTCATGCCCCTTGCCTCCGGCTCCGGCAGTGCACGCGCCTACCAGGCCGGAGGCGCCGCGCTGCTGGTTGCCATCGCCGTCATCCTCACGGCGCTGGCCTTCGAGCACCTCGGCGGCTATCTGCCCTGCCCCCTCTGCCTGCAGCAGCGCTACGCCTACTACGGCGGCATTCCCCTGCTGCTCCTGGCGCTGGTGCTGCTCCGCGCCGGCCGCACCGTGCCGGCGGCGGCGCTGTTCGCCGTCGTGGCTGCGGCTTTCGTCGCCAACGCCGCAGTCGGCCTCTACCACGCCGGCGCGGAATGGAAGCTCTGGGCCGGCCCCGACACGTGCGAGTCCGCGCTGCGCCCTCTCGCAACCGACGACATCGGCCGCATGCGCGTCATCCGCTGCGACGAGGCGCCCTGGCGGCTGCTCGGCCTGTCGTTCGCCGGCTGGAATGTGGTGCTCTCACTGGCATTGGCCGCCGCTGCCGCGGCGGCCGCGCGTGCGGCCTGGCGGGGCTGAGCCGGCCCGAGGGCCGCCGCCGGCGCCTACCCATGCCCTGCCCATTCGCGCTACACTGTTGCAGGCAGGAGAGTGGTTTGGACGGAGTGGGGCATGCGCATACTTCCAATCCTGTGCGCGTTGTCTGTGGCTTGCGGCGCCGCTGCCCCTCTGCGGGCGGGGGAGGGGGCTGCAGCCGAGGCGGTTCAGGTGGCGGCGGCCAACGCCAAGCCCAAGAAGAAGCTGGTGAAGAAGAAGCCCAAGCCGGCCGGGCCGCCGGCCCGCCTGCTGTTCGGGGCCGCCAAGACGCCGGCGCCGCTGGCCGCCCGCTCGATCGGCTTCTACGCCAAGGGCTGCCTTGCCGGCGCCGCGGCCCTGCCCATCGACGGCCCGGCCTGGCAGGCCATGCGGCTCTCCCGCAACCGCAACTGGGGCCACCCCAAGCTCGTTGCCCTCGTGGAACGGCTCGCGGTCGAGGCCAAGGCGCACGACGGCTGGTCCGGCCTGCTGGTCGGCGACCTGTCGCAGCCGCGTGGCGGGCCCATGCTCAGCGGACATGCCAGTCACCAGGTGGGGCTCGACGCCGACATCTGGCTCACGCCCATGCCCGACCGGCGCCTGACGGAAAAGGAGCGGGAGGACCTGCCCGCCACCTCCATGCTGGCCGAGGACGGGGTCTCGGTCGACCCGAAGGTGTGGACCGACGCGCACGTGCGGCTCCTCAAGCGCGCCGCCTCCTATGCCGGCGTGGAGCGCATTTTCGTGCATCCGGCCATCAAGAAGGCGCTGTGTGAGGCCGCAGGCAGCGACAAGGGCCACGCTTGGCTGCGCAAGATCCGTGCGTATTGGGGCCACCACTACCACTTCCACGTGCGCATCGCCTGCCCCGAGGGCAGCGGCACCTGCGAGGGGCAGCCCCCGCTGCCGGCGGACGACGGCTGCGGGGCCGAGCTCACGCGCTGGCTGGCACTGGTCAAGCCCAAGCCGAGGCCGCCCGAGGCTCCGCCCGTCAAGCCCCCGCCGCCCCGCCCGGCCATCACCCTCGACCAGCTTCCTGCCGAATGCCGCGCAGTGCTGGCGAGCGGGCCCGATGGGGTGCAGCCGGCCGCCGCGGCCGCCGCCGTCGTCCCGGGAACGGCGCCGGTGGCGGTCGGGGCCAAGAAGGCTGTTCCGGCGGTGGCGGCCGGCGCCAAGAAGGAGGCGACCAAATAGCCGGGCCTTCCGTCTGCGCTGCCGGTTCAGCCCGGTCCCACCTGCCAGATGCGCCGCAACCGCTCCAGCCGGCGGGCGCGGCGCGCCGCCGCCGACAGCGCCCGCTGCAGCGCCGCGACCCCGCCCGAGGCGGGGGCCTGCGGCAGCTTGCAGAAGAGCGCGCAGTCCTTGACACGCGGGTTCCGGCCCGACTTCCGGCACAGCTCGATCAGCTCCGCCTCGCGCCTGGTCTTGGGCGCAATGCGGCGCTCGAGAGCGGGCAGATCGAACTCCACGTCGCGCGGCAGATCCTTGGGTAGATTGGAGGGCGAGTAGACCCTGTTCCGCGAACCGTCGACGATGGCGAGCCTGCCGTAGCGCTCGGTCACGCTCCAGTGCACCTTCTCGTTGAGCGTCTCCACCTCCACTTTCCGCCTCTCCCCGCCGGGCGCGACTGTCACCAGCTCCGAGCCCTTCAGCACCTGCCGCAGGAAGGGCCTGAGGCTCGTCACCAGCCAGCCGCGGTCGGAGTGATAGAGCGAGCAGGCCGCGCACGGCCAGAAGTGCTCGGCCACGTAGTCCTGGTCGAAGTCAAGGCCCGTGAGGTCGCTCACGCGCGCGATCATCCAGATCAGCGCCAGGTCGGCGAGCCCGCTGCGCTCGTAGCCGCCGCCGATGTTGGAATGGGTGCCCGCGAACCACACCTGCTCCACGTCGCGGCGCTCCGCGCTCCGGCCCTTCTCGATGATCCAGGCGGTCGGGGGGAACGCCCGCCGCCGCTCGTCGATGGCCATGGCGTGGAGGCCGACCTCGATGTGGGCACCGATGCGGTTGTCGTGAAAGCCGCGGGTCCACGACGTGATCTTGCGCGCCAGCGCCCCGAGACCCAGGCCCTCGGGAATGCCGTAGGAGCCCACCGTGTCCCACACGCCGAGACACTTGATGAGCGGCACCTTCCTGGCGCCGGCTTCCTCCGAGATCGAGACGTGAATGTACTCGCGAATCGCCTCGCGCCTGGCTTTGCGCGCCTCCGGATCGAGCCGGTAGTAGTCCCAGATCTCCTCGAGCCGGTCGAAATACTGCTGCTTGGGGATGCCGCCGATCGCGCCGATAACGCCGGCGAGGGCGCGGGCGCTGTAGGCGCCGCGCGAGAAGCCGAAGACGTAGATCTCGTCGGCGGGGCCGGTGTCCTCGCTCTCGGGCTGCCAGTTGAGCGCCAGGAAGGCGAGGCCGCGCTTGACGTTGTTGCGCAGGCCCACGCCGAACACGCCGCCGAGGAGGCGGTCGATGGGCCCGCCGCTGCCCACCCCGGCGTTATAGTACACGACCTGCGGGGTGCCGTCCCTGGCGGACACCTTGCGCACCGCCTGTCCCACCCTCACCACGTTGGTCACCGTCTCGGGGTTGGTGACCGCGTTCCAGGTACCGTCGTAGCAGATGACGATGCGCTTCATGGCGCCCTCCTCGCCCCGGCCCCCAGCTGCAGGCGAGCGGCACCGTCCGGCTCGCGGCAGCGCACGGCGTGGCGCCACGCGCGCGCTCCGCGGCGCACGGCTGTGCGGGCCCGCGCCATCGGCCTCCCCAAGTGGCTTCGCCGAGGCTCGCGCCCCTTTCACCAATCACGGGCCCGGCAACAGCGCCAGCCACTATGCCCCGGATCGACGGCCGGGCCTAGCGCGAACGGCGGCGGCCAGGGCGGGCGGCCCCCCGCGGGACGCGATCTGCATCCGGGGCTGGCGGGGGCGCGCCTGCGGCTCTATAAGCCGCCCCACGCCGGCGCGGACGGCCCCTGCGGGCAGTGGACAGGAGGCGCCGGATTATCTATGTGCATCGCACGGGTCAGGCACCGGTAGCTCAGCTGGATAGAGCACCAGACTACGAATCTGGGGGTCGGGAGTTCGAATCTTCCCCGGTGCGCCAATGAAATCAAGGGTTTAAGCTCAGGGCGCGTTCCGCAATTGTCGCGAGCGGAACGTCAGCGGAACTGCGTCTGCCAATCCAGACGGTACTCGGCGCCGTCAGCGGACTACGCGTTGCGCCGTCTGAACTCCAGTCCGCAGCGCTTCTCAATCGAGACGCGTTCCAGTGCTTCGAACTCCCCTTTGAGCCGCGCGAGCTCGGCGGCGTTCTGCCCGTCACCTTTGACGAAGAAAGCGGCAGGCCAGAACAGTATGATCGCACCTGCAGTTGTCCATGCGTCGCGGCTGCTGTTTTGGTCTTGCACACCGGATGCCTCTGCCGCGCGCCGGCTGACGCGCTCTGCCTCGGCGGCGATCTGGGGGCAGCTTAGGTGCTGGTATTGAAGCGGAGAGACATAGCTGGGTTTGATTTCTGCCGCTGACGAGGCGCAGCCCGCGAGTGCCAAGGCCGCAAAGCTCATCACCTTCCTGAGGTTGCGCATGGTAGCCCTCCGTGCCCAGAGAGCATCTAGCGCACGAACTCGGCGAGGTGCCACGGCCCGCGGCGGCAATCCACAACTTGGGGCCACCTGCTAGGGCGCAGAGCCGGCGCTCACTCTGACCGCTCGCCCCCAGGCGGGGCGAGCCCCAGCTTCCGCGCCTCCCGCCCGACGCGGCGCAGCTCCCGCTCCGCCCAGCGCCGCGACAACCCACGGTAGCGGGCATCGCAGACCAGAAGCGGGCCGCGGATTGCGGAAAGGCGCAGGATGCAGCCCTGCCCGGTGCTCACCCACAGCATCGTGTGAGAGTGGTCGATCAAGACCTCAACCGCGCCGGTGCCCGAGATGTCGAGCGCCGCGCGCGCGAGGTCGCGCACCTCAAGGCGGTCCAGGTAGGCCGTGCGCCGGTCCTGTCGCCCGCCATGCCTCACGTGGTTGCCGATGCCGCTCATGGTCATGCCCTCCGGTTGGAGTTGCATCGACTCCGCGAGTCTGGTGAAGACGGAGTAAATTCGAGCGGCAGGCCGGCGTGTTCGCTCCCCGAGGGCGTCAGCCTGGCGCCTCGTTGCACCGGATGACCATGCTGCGGGCGACGCGCGCAGGCCCGGTGGCATCAACTATCGCCGGGATGAGCCCCACGTCCGTTGGGGTGGCCCGCTCATCGGTTCGCGACAGAACCGTGTAACCCGCTGCCTTGCAGATGGCGCCTGCCTGCTCGACGCAATGGCCCCAGTTGCGGGCATACCCCGAGCAATCAATCCGGTGCCCAGGGGCGCCGTCCGCCGTGTAGATCGGGACATTGCCAGCCGGGGCGCAGCCCGCCAGCAAGACCGCGAGTGCAATCGCTGATCTGAGCTTCCGCATGACGCCCCTCTGTCGGCCATCTAGCGCGCCGCCGCGGCTCCCGCCATGCCTTGCACAAACTATTCACAGGCTAGCCGCTATCGTGGCTAGCCTCTAAAAAGGTGAGCAGATGCGGACACTTACGCTTGCCGCCAACAAAGGTGGCGTGATGAAGACCTCGCTCGCCGCATCGCTGGCGGTAGCCGCCAGCCTCAAGGGCGAGCGGGTCGCAGTTGTCGACTTGGACCCGCAACGCAGCCTGTCCCGCTGGCATGAGGCGCGCGTGCGCGAAACGGGCGAAGCCGGGAAGCCTGCCCTCATGCCGCCGGGCAAGAAGCGCCTCGACGAACTCAAGGCTGGCGCAGCGGCGCTCGACTGGCTGATCTTCGACACCCCGCCAGGTGCGGCGCAGATCACCGCCCGCGCGATTGCCGCCGCGGACCTGGTGCTGGTGCCCATGCGCCCCTCGCCGCTCGATGTCGAGGCGATCCGCACGATGGCCAGCCACTGCCGAGCGGAGGCCCGCGATTTCCTGTTCGTGATTACCCAGGTCCCGGCCGGCAAGATCGGCAAGACCATGGCGGACGGCGCCCGCGGTTACCTTGCCCAGATGGGGCCGGTGGCCGAGATGGAGATCGCCAGCCGCACCAGCTACCCGAACGCCATGTTGCTCGGCGGCGTGGCCGGCGACGCTGATGCCGCAGCGCGGGCCGAGATCACTGCCTTGTGGGGCGAGATCGCCGCCCGGCTGGCCAAGCCCGGCAAGAAGTAGGGGGGGGCCGATGCGACGCGCACCGCAACTGCCGCCGGCCGATCTGGAAGCCGTCACGGCCGCCTGGGCTCGCGTCCAGGCTGCCGCCGGCACCAGCAAGGTCGAGGGCACCGAGAGCTGGGAAGAGCGCGCCCGGCTCGAGGCCGAGCCCTACATGGACGGGCGCAAGCTCAGGGCAACCGGACGCACGAAGCAGCTCAACATCAAGGTGAAGCCCGGCTTCGACGCGGAGCTGCGCAAGCTGGCCAAGGCGCAGGGCGTCGGCCTTGCCGAGATGCTGGAGCGCATCCTCGCCGAGTGGAAGGCGCTCGGGAGCAAGGATGAGGTCGGCCGTGCGTAACCGTGTCGCCGCCTACATCTTTGCCGGCATCCCGGCCGCCATCGGCATCGCCTTCGTCGCGCGCTACGCCTACGTCACCAGCGACACGGCCGTTGACGGCATCGCCAACGCCTTCCTGTTCGGCATGATCGCCGCCGGCGCCTTCGCGGGACCGGCCTGCGCCGTGGCGGTGGCGCACAACGGCCGCAAGGTGGCCGGCGCCGTCCTCGGCATCCTGGCCACGCTGGCAATCGTGGCGAACTGGTCGCACACGCTCGGCGCCATCGCGCATCGTGGCGCTGGCACCGAGGCCGCCAGCGCCAAGGCCAAGGCCGACGAACGGGACGCGCGGACGGAGCTTGAAAGGCTCGCGACCGAGCGCGCGTCGCTGCGCTTCACGCCCGCCACCGCCGAGGCGGTCGAGGCCGCGCGCGAAGCCGTGGCAGTCGCCGCGGCCGTGCGGCAGGCCGAGTGCGGCAACGGCGATCCCCGCCAGCGCGGGCCGAACTGCCGCCAGCGCGAGACAGAGGAAGCCGCCAAGCGCGATGCCCTGGCCTCCGTCCTGGCGAACCGGGCGGCAACGGAGAGCGCCGACGCGCTCGACCGGCAAGCCGCCGCGATCCGGGCGAGGCTGACCAAGGCGCCGCCAGCAAAGGAGGCCAACAGCCTCGGCGAGGCGCTGGGGCGGCTGCTGCCCTGGCTGCCAGCCGCCACGGCAGCCACGTTGCAGCAGGGGCTCGTTTCGGCCATCGCCGAGCTGCTGATTGCCGCCGCGCTGGCCCTGCCCGAGCTGCTGCGGCGAGATCGCGGGACCGCTTTGCGGACTGACACCGAGGCCCCGCAAGAGCCCGCGTCTGCTCCGGCGAGCGCGGCAGCCCCTGCGCCATTGGCGGAGGATCGCCCGAAGGCCAGCCGTCGTGTGCCGAGCATCGCCGGCGTCGCCCTGGCCGAGCCGCCGGCGCCAGAGGCCGTGGGGAGCGTGGTCGAGTTTATGCTGGCGTGCCTGCCCCGCAAGCGCGGCGAGCAGGTGCCGGTGACGGCGATCTATGCGCGGTATCGGCGCTGGTGCGCGGAGCGCGAGCCCGAGCTTGCTGCCCTCGAGCCAGCGGCCTTTGCCGAACAGTTCCGAGCGCTGTGCGAGCGGGCGCAGGTGCGCACGGATCGCCGCGGCGAGCGCATCTACGTGCAGGACGTGGCGCTGGTGGCGTGAGGCTCCCACAAAGCAGTGGGGCGACCCGAAGGCCGCCCCATCGAAGCCAAGCAGTGCCGGGCTGCATCATGCGTCTAGATGGCAGCGCTCGGGCGTGATCTGCGCCAGCGCGAGCACGTTGTCGATTAGATCGATGGCAGGATCGCACGGCTCGGAGCGCAGGCCGATCATGCCGACGCTCGCCGCGTGGCAGGCGACGATGGCGCGGTCGATCAGCTGGCCCAGCTCACGGGCCGGTTCCCGACGGATGCGCCCCGCGATCCGCTCCAGTTGGCCCATCAGAGCATTGATGCGCTTGGCCGACGGTGCGGTGGAACGGGCGTCGATGTCGGAACCGTCATGCGCGGTCCAGGCGACGCGCAGCTCGGCCAGCGTGCCGAGATACTCGCGGCCGAGCTCCGTGGGCTCGACAGCGAGAGGATGTGGCGCGGCGGCCGCCGCAGCCGTGCCGCCGGCTAGGGCGGCGGCGGCACCGGCGAGGGCGCGCCGGCGGTTGATCGTGGCAGAGCGCGGATGTAGGGGTGAGGTAGCCTTGGCCATGGCTTATCTCCTTGGCTGGGGTCAGCGTCCCGGCCGGTGCTCTAACACCGCCGGGGCGCGCCTGCCGTTTCGGCAGGCAATGCGCACAGTGGACTGATTTGCTTGCCAAGTCATTATCCGCCTGGACGCGAGGGAAGCCAAAGTGGCGGACCAGCAACGAGTGACAGCTTTGAGAATTGAGGGCCAATGCTGGGGATAGCTGTCGATCGCACTTGGCGGCGCCCACGCTCAGCCGAAGACTGATCGGGTGATTCGATCTCGGCCCATTGCTCTGGTCTACATGCTCGCCTGCGCGAGCAGCTTGGCCGGCTGTGGGTTGGCGAGAATGGCGGAGACGCGTGAGAAGGTGGCCGCAGCCAGGCAGGCCCTGGCGGTCGATCTTGCGGCCTGCGAAAGGAGCTATCCCGATCATTACAGAAAGCCAGTCATGCCGCGGATGCGGTGCTTGCGGGATGCCGCGATGCGTTTTCAAGCGTCGATGGACCAATTGGGGCTCGGCCGCGACACGGACCTTACCAGGGCCATGACATCCCACCTCGTGGCCGTCGCCGAGCAATATGATGCGGGCCGCCTGTCGCAGGCCCAATTCGACGCCGAGATGGCTGCCACGCTTGCCGACTACAACTCGCGGCGCCTTGCACGGCAGAACAGCGCACACATGGTAACGGCCGCTCGAGCGCAAGCAAGCGCTGCGGAAAGGCAGGCCTCGGCTGCTGAGGACCTTGTGGCGGCAGCCCGCATGCCATCGACCACGGTCACCTGCATGCGAGTGGGAAACATGGTGACGTGCCATTAGGGCGGAGACGCGGGCGGCGCGCACGCCACGCCGGCTGTGGACAACTCGCCCGCCCATCTCGACGGTGCATCTACATCTCTGTAGCCTCGATGGCATCGGCGCATGCCGCGAATGACCGGCTGCATCACAGCGCTCGAAGCCTTCCCAACGAACGGCCTGAGCGCGCCGTTTCTCACCGGTCATATTTTTTCGCGGAGACGCCAATGCACGTCGTACCCCATCGCGGGCGCACGCTCGCGCTCGTCTACTCGTCCACCGACGCTCCCGCGGTTCGCCGCGGCTCGCGTCCCTATCGGAGGGAACTCGCCGCACTCACTCGACTGCTTGCGCTCGCAACGCCGGCCGTGTGCGTCACGGTCGCGGTGCCGGCGCCTCACAATGCCGACCCGACGCCCGCGCCCCTCGGGGCGTGGCACGTCACGGTCTGTCCGGCCCTGCCGGCCAGCGAGGCTTGCTCCGCGCTCCCCGCATTCCCACCTTCCGCATGGGGGTGCCGATGAACACGCCAAGCTGGATCGTTTGTGGCTGGTACACGCCTGACTACTCGCATTGGGCGGAGCGCCTGCGCGCTTCGCTCGACGCCACAGGCGCCCCTCACGACATCGTGATGCGCCCCAAGCTGCCGGGCGGATGGGAAGCCAACACCATGGCCAAGCCCCTCGCCGTGCGCGAGGCCATGGCGAGGCATCCCGACAAGGTGATCGTGTTCCTCGACGTTGACTGCACCGTGCATGGCGATCTCTCGCCGCTCGCGCGGATCGCGGCCGACGTGGCCTTCTACGTGCGCAGTCGGCGGCGCCGGGGCGGCGGCATCCGCTTCGGCATTCGCTCCGGCACGCTGGTGCTCCGGCCGACGCCGGCAGCCCGCGCCTTCGTCGATGCCTGGGTGCTGCTGAGCGAGACGGCGATCGTGGGCGATGTGGACCAGGACACTCTCATGCTGGCAGTGGGTGCCGTGCCGGGCCTGAGCCTGGCGACGCTCGATCTCCGCTGGTGCGCCGCCCCCGGCGACGTGGTGGCCGACGCCGTGATCGTGCACGACAGCGCGAGCCGGCACGCGCGCAAGCTGCCGCGGCATCGCCGTCTGCTGTGGCGCCTGGCGCGGCATTTCCAGCGCCGGCCGCCCGAGCCGGTCGGCGCATCGTGCCTGAGCTGACGGAGGCGCTGCGCCCCGTCGCTTGCCGCTGGCTCAGAGCGCCAGCACCACGCGGGCCGCGGCAGCGCCGGCAAGCGCCGCGGTGACAAGCCAGCCGGCGAACAGCAGCCGCGCGACCAGCGCTTTGCGGCGCTCGCGTCGGCGTGCGCCCTTGTGAGCGCGCGCCGTGACCGGCATGTTGTATGTGGGTTCGAACATGGGTGCCTCCATGTTTGCGCCTGGCCCCGTGCGGCGCTCCTACCGCCGCCGGGGCCGCCTTCCTCTACTCTGCAACACGATCCTTTGCCGGCCGCGGCCCCTCGACCATGGCCAGCACGCTCTTGGCGCTGAACGGCTTACCCTTGGTGTTCAGGTAGCCGGCCTTCGCCAGCTCGGCAGAGATGCGCCGCAGCGACATGCGCTTGTGGCTGACTGGGTTGGCCCGGCGCAGGCGCTTGGCGAGGGCAACCGCCTCGGGGTGCGTCTCGGCGAGCGGCCGGCGACCTTCCACCCGGCGGCCCTCGGCGCGCAGCCGCTCGCGCGCATGCCGCAGCTTGGCCACCAACCGGGCCTTCTCAAGCTGAGCAAAGGCGCCTGCGATCTGGCGCATGGCCACCTTGAAGCAATCCTGCGTGTCGGTCAGGTCGTCGCCGTTCGCCGTGAGCACGCGCACGCCGCGCTCGATCAGCAGCACGATGCCCAGCTCTTGCGTGACAAGATCACGCGCGAAGCGGCTGGCGTCCTCGACAATCACCGTGCGGACGCCGTTGCCCTCGATGCGGTCGAGCAGGGCCGCGAAGCCAGGCCGGCCCTCGATGGGATCGGCGCCCGACACGGCCGGGTCGCGGAAGATGTCAACCAGGTCGAAGCCGGCCTGCTTGGCGAACCGCTCGACTGCGGCCAGTTGCCGGTGCTCGCTATCCTTGTCCTGCCCGACGTTCGCCGCCGAGCTGGTGCGCAGATAGGCCACCGCTTTCGCCCTATTCTTCCGCGACATTTGCCCCGTCCTAATTGGCTTTCGTGGCACTCATCGTTTCCTGTTCTTGAGAAAATGTAACATGCTTCGCCGCAAGAAGCAAGCTGTGCAGCGCAGCAAATCGCGTGCTGGCCAGCGTTTTTCGGACTGCCCGAGTTGCCCCTGCCCACCGCCTCGGCCCTCGGCCCGTCACGCCTCGAGCGCCGGCATTCTCGCATCGGTTGCGGCGCTTGCAGCCTACAATGCGCGCGCGATTTTTCGCGGTGTTGGGAAAGCCCTTGCCGGCGGCCGGCCGGGCATCCCGCAGCTCACCCGGCCTTGCCGCCGTCGATGACGCGGAGCTTGCCCTTGTCGGGGCTGATGGTTTGCAACATCCGCACAAAGGCGTCGTTCGCGTGGAGCGTGTGTGTCGCATCCACATGCTCGCGATAGTCGTGACGGAAGCGGTTCTTCATGGCGAAAATCCAGGCCGCAGCGTTGAATTCTTTGCCGGCCATCATGCCCTCGCGCCCGCGCGCCTCCCACCAAGACTGAGCATGCGTGAGCGCCAGCCTCATGGCCTCGGCGAACTCGGGATGCGCGGTTATCCAAGTGTCCAGCGTCTCACGCGCGACGCCGATGGCGGCGGCCATCTGGGCCTTGCTCGCGCCCTCGCGGCCGAATTCGACCACCAGCTCGCAGTAGGCGGGATCGTACTTGGTCGGCCGGCCCCCACGTTTGCGGCGGGGTGCCAGCGGGACCAGCGACATGTGGCGCGGGATCGCGCCGTCAGCGTTCATGTTGCGTCACCATCTCAAGGTTCGTCAGTTCGCCGGTCTTTTTTGGCTGCGACGCCGGGCCGGCACTTCCCCCTGCCCGAGCCCGTTCGCGCCAAAAATTCCAGGCTGGGGCCGCCTCCCTGCGCGGCATCTGCTTGAAGCCGTAGGCCTTCAGCCGCTGCCGGATTTCATCGGTGATGGTCCGGCGCTTCGGGATGCCCAGCGCTTCCCGGATCACGGCCGCCTGCTCGGGCGTCGGCAGCTGATGCAACCGCAGGCACCCTTCGTCATCACCGTCCTGCGTGACGGTGCAGATCGCCAGCTTGCGCTTCGTGTGCGTCCAGTGCAGCGCCGAGCGGCACGACACGAACAGCACCCAACTCCGGCCGTCGCCCCACGTGTGGATGGAGCCACGCGAGCCGCCGATGTGCCAGGCTCCGCATTCGTCGCGCCGCAGCGCGCGGTCGGCTGCGGCCAGGGCCGCGAGCAGGGCCTGCTGCTGCCGGCGATCTGCCTGGGCATCGGCAGCCGTGTTGTAGGTGTCTATCATGGCGTGCCTCCCGCCTGCTCCCTCAGCGGCCGGTAGGGCAGACAGATCACGTGCGGCGGGTTGCGCGCCGCGCGCCAGCGTGCCCAACGCGCGCGAACGGCGGCCGCCGCGCGGGCTCTCCCCTCGGGCGTCCGCGGGCCGGTGCTCAGGCCGCCATGATTTCGGCACCGGCCACCCCGGCCGCTGCCGGGCGCCTGGCAGGGCGTCCCCTTACGGGTCTTGGCGCCGCAACGGGGGCGATCCTTCTTGCGGGGCCGCCATTCTGGTCGCCAGCTCCATGATGCGCGCACCCGCGCCTCGGCGCTGTCGCGCGCCGCTCGCTCGCGCATCACGGCCGCTCCGCGGTCTGCTCGCCAGCGCCGGGCAGCAGCGTCTCCGCCAGGGCCTCGCGCACCAGGTCGCTGAGAGTGAGGCCGCGCTCGCGCGCCATGGCTTTGAGCACCTTGCGCTCGGCCGTCGAAAGGCGAATGCCGCACTGGACATCGCGCCGGCCGGCTGGCCGCGTGCGCGGCTCGAATAGGACTGCTCGCTGTTCCATCTGATATCCGACAGTCGGCGTTGATCGTTTCGCACAACGTACCTGATTTGCTCGGCGACCGCAACGATATATCCAACGGGATATAGCGCCTCAGAACGGGATCGGGTCGTCGGGCCACGTCTGCGACCGAGGGGCGGGCGCGCGCTGGCGCCCCTCGCCCGCCTCGGGCGTCTCCGGCGCCGGGGCCTGGCCACCGTTCCGTGGCTTCTGCGGCTTGCGCTGGCCGATCTGGCCGATGGGCTGGCAGCGCCAGGCGGCGACGCTCAGGCCCGCGCGCTGCTGGCCTTCGCGGTCGGTCCAGGTGTTGAGCTTAAGCGTGCCCTCGCAGTAGACGCGCTCGCCCTTGTGCACGCTGCCCGCCACCTGCTCCGCCTTCTCGCCGAACACGGCGACCCGTACCCATTGGACCTCATCCCCGTCACCGACCGCGACGGCGAGCGCGGCCCACGGCTTGCCGGCCTGGCTGGTGCGCAGCTCGGGATCGCTGCCGAGCCGGCCCATGAATGCGACTTTAATGCTGTTCATTTTCGGTTCCTTCTGGAAGCTCTCGCTGTTGTGCTTGCCACTGCCGTTGCTGCTGATGGTGCTCATTGCACCGCTCCCGGGATAACAGCCGCGATTTTGCGTCACTACCGTCACTACCGTCACGGACGCTGTAATTTCAAATACTTAGCCGACACCTGTTTGCGTCACTGCACCGTCACTACGCCAACCGTTTGCGTCACTGGATCATCGGCTTTGCGTCACTGGCTGATCGGCCTTGCGTCACTACCGTCACTCCAAACTGGCCATTTTGCGGGGTTTGTGACGGTAGTGACGGTAGTGACGGTCGGCCATCTACCTCCTACGGGAGGGGTGCGACCCGGATGATGCGGCGCCCCGTCATCGCCTCCCTCTCGAAGGTGATGCCGAGGCCGATGCGCCGCAGCGCGGGAGCGAGCCGGCGCAGCCGGCCAGCCAGGGCCCGCGCGTTCGGGGGCCAGTCGCGCCCCCGCCGCACGTGCTCGGCTGTGGCGGCCGCGAGCTGGGCTAGCAGCTCGGTGCTCGTCGTGGCGATCTCGCCGCGCGTCTCCATGTGGCTCCGCAGCGCCATCGCGACCGGGTCCGCCTCCAGCACGATCTCGGCCGCCTCGCCCCGGTTGCGCTCGTAGAGGGAAAGATGCCGGCCCACCTCCCACAGCCTGGGCTCGCAGGCCTGCACCCACACCGCGTGGTCGGCCATGCGCGGCAGCCGGCTGAGCTGGACAGCTCCCTCGCCCCGGAGACCCTCCGACACCGCATCGAGCAGCGCGCCGAGGATCGCAGGCGCCGCCCGCTCGAACGCCCCGTGCACGTCTTTGTCGGTGCGGCGGCGGACATCATCGATCGCCTCGAGCGTCACGGCGATCGACCTGTCCGCGAGGTCCGATCGCGTCGCCACGTCGGTGATGCTGGTGGTCATAACGGGCCGCCTCCCCTCGAATACCCGCTCTTCATCGTCCGTATACAGCGCCCGTGTCGAGAAACCGCCCCCCGTCGATAGCCGACAGATGGCGTCGGCCAGATCGGCCGACAGGCCCGACAAATTATCAAACGCGAGCACAAACGAGCTGAACGCGGTGACGGCGAGGTCGCGCAAGTCCCTCGGCGCACTGCGCAGTGGCGCAGTGCTGGGGTCCACGAGCTGCCGCAGCATCACTGCCGTCGTCGATTTGCCGGCGCCCTGCTCGCCGTTGAGGGCGAGGATCGGATACGGACCCCGCCCCCGCAGCGCAGACAGCAGCCACCCCACCACCAGGACAAATGTCTGGTCGCTGAGGTTGAGGTGGCGGCGCAGCTCGTCGATGGTGCCGCCCATGATCGGCACCGGCAGCGGGCACATGTGCGCCGCGCGGCGAAACCGGACGGGAGGCGTCCCCACCAGCCGCCAGCCCTCCCGATCGACCTCGATCGCGCGCCAGCTCGTGTCACCGAGGTCGATGTAGATGCGCTCATCCTCGGCGGCGACGCGCAGATACACGGGGTGCACCACCCCGTCGAACTGGCAGTGTGCCTCGATGATGCCCATGGCCGTCGATAGAGCCTCGGGGCGCGCGGCGCCGCCGGTCCTCATATAGTACGCACGCTGCAGCCACTGCCGGAACTCCCTGCTCCGCGTGCGCCATGTCTCGCGGTGGCCGGCCACCATGATGTCCGCATAGCTGGTGCCGTCGGGTGAGCGGTAGAGCGTCACTCCCTCGCCGGTGGCGATCAGGATCAGCTCCTCCGCCTGCGTCCGGCGTCGTGTCCCGCTGTCATGCACGCGCTGCCCTGTGGGGCGCACGCGCGCCAGCCGCTCAGCTAGTGCATCGAGGCGCGCGCGCCCATGCGCGATTTGCTCGGGCGTCGCCAGGTCATCAGGCACAACTTTGAGCAGGCGGACGCCCGCCTGCTGCAGCTGCGGGGCGTGCGCCAGGCCGCCCTCGATCTCGATCGTGCGCATGCTATGCCGCCCTCCGGTCGATGATGTCGTTGATGTCGCCGCGGGGCGGATCGACGATCCACACCTCGCGCCCCGCCGCCAGGTATCGCCCCGCACACTGCTCGGCCGCGCGCCGGTTTGTGCCGGTGTTATCATGCTCGGCGAGAATGGTGATGGCCTCGACGCCGGCCAACACCGGGAATGCCGCGATAGCGCCAGCCGAGCCCAGCGCCCACACGGGCCGCAGCCCCGCCTGGCGGGCGGTCAGGCACGTCTCGACTCCCTCGCCGATGATGAGGCCTGTCGTCACATCGCCATCGGCATCGAGCTTGATGGCGGCGCGCCTGGCGCGGCCGAGCATCCTCCGCTCGATTTTGCGGCCGGCGCCGTCGAGGTACGTGCGGTGCACGCCGCAGGGCGTGTCGGTGATGATGTCGCGCATGATCGCCACCATCGCCCGGCTCTCCGGGTGCCAGCGCACGACCTCGGCGAGATCGCCGTCGAGCGCGAGGCCGCGGCTGCGCAGGTAGCGCTCTGCCGGCGTGCCGCGCGGATCGACCGTCGCACCCCAGATGGTGCCGGCACGTGCGATGCGCTCGCGGTGGCCGTCATCGGCGGCCAGCCTGGCGCGCGGCGCAGGCCGCCGCACGTACCTGGTGCACCGACCCGGCGCCCATGGCGGCAGGCCGAGCCGGTCGCGCACGTGATCCCGGCACGCGAGGGGATCGTCCCCGGCAAACGAGTGGACCACGTATCCGTCCGGCGCCTCGGGGTCGAGCCGGACGCACAGGCTGCGATCGCGCGGGCTGTGCCCCGGTCCGGGGCACACGATCTGGCGCCCGCACACCTCGCCGCCGAGCCGCCGGGCGGCGTCCGAGAGGGTGATCGTGGTGGACATTAGGCGGCCCTCGCGGCAAGCCAGCGATCCAGGTCGGAGAGGCGGATGCCGACCCGACGCGCGCTCAGCCGGGTGAGGCGGAGATGGCCGCGCTGGGCCTCGCGCCTGAGCGTCGCCACCGAGCAGGTCGTGCGGTGCGCAGCCTCGAGCAGGGTGATGATGCGGTCATCCGCCGCCACCATGAGTGTGGCGCGTGGGGTGGTGTGATGGTGGTCCATGTGTATCTCCTGATTTTGTGGGCGGCGCACGCGGCGCCGCAGCGCCCAGGAGATGTCATGACTGCGACGCCCCCCGGAGGGGAGCAAAAGGTGCAACTTTCGCGCCTGCTACAACTATCCGTCAGCTGCCACGTCTCTTGGGGACGTTCAAAAGCCGCAAGATTGCAGCCTTCCGAAATCTGATATATCGCGCATCGGACCGCACAATCCGCGGGCGCGGCACCAACAATGCGGGCGGGTCGAATACGTGCTCCAATTGCAGAGCCAGGGCCTGCGCATTCCGCATCGCATCCCATACCCAATCATGCCGCGTAAAGAGCAACGCCACCTGCTCATAGGCGGCCACGTAAGACTTGCTGGCCGTCCACAGCACCGGCAACGCCATCGTCATCGCCAGCGCCGGACGTGCATCGAGCCAATTGTCTTTGCCGATGTCGTGCAGCACCCTCAGCGGAACAATTTCGTCGCGGTGGATGGCACCGGCAGCGCACAGCTCTGCCGCCGATATGGCAAGGTCGCGCTTCATTAAATCAACGAGACCCCGCTCCGCAAATCGGCTCAGCACCATAAAAGCTGCCGGAAGGCGAGACCGGCAGATGCGATGCACAGCCCTGTTCGCCGTTGCGTGGATGTTCTCTCTTCTGATGCGCGGCAGGCTCGGCGGCATGTGGTGGCCGGCTTGTTTGTAGATGGCCGCGGACATCGTCGCCACAAGCCGATCCCGGTGCTCTTGATCGAGCGCGGTCGCTTGCGACCATGACACCCAGGATAGATAGGCAAACGCGGGGTTCAGGGCATCCGGGTGCCGCGGATCGAGCGAAATCGGAACGTCAATGAACACCGTCATGGCGCCGCGCTCGCTCGACGATTTCCGCAACATGCTTGCCCCACGCCTGCAGCGCCTCGCGGCGCTCATCGAGGTACACCGCCTTGTTGTAGGTGCCGGCGACGCCCGCGAGGTGCCCAGAGACGTGATTGACGATGGCCTCGACCACGTGCGGTGGCGCGATCTTGCGCTCGTTGACGTGCGTGACGAAGCTGCGCCGGAGGTCGTGAAGCCGCCAGGCCGGCATCGCCTTCTTGAGGCCGGCAGCCTTGCGCGCTGCCGCAATGCGCGCGTCCAGCTCGGCCTTGGCCTTCGACCACCCCGAGAACCCGCCGGCACCACGCCCAAACACGTGCTCCCGATCCTCGCGGCGCTCGACAGCCTCGAGGATCGCCATTGCCTGGTCGCCGAGCGGCACCACATGAGCGCGCCCGTTCTTCGTGCGGCTGCCGGGTAGGTCGAGCCGGCGCTTGTCGCGGTCGATCTCGGCCCACACCAAGCCGCCGATTTCCTCGCGGCGCTGGCCCGTGAGCATGAGCAGACGGACGATGCGTCCGTAGTCGTCATCCCCGCAGGCCCGCCAGACCTCGACCAGCTCGGCCTCGCTCAGCACGCGGTCGCGCGCGATGGCTTGCGCACGCGGGCCGATGTTGAGGGTCGGGTTGGCCTCCGCATAGTTCCGCCCGATGGCCCACGCAAACAGACCGCTGAGCGCCACGCGCGCGCGGTCGGCGGCTACGTTTCCTTGGCGGGCGGCGACGTCATCCACGACGCGAATTACATCGGCGCGGCTGATCGCATCGACGGCAGAGCCGTGCAACGGCTTCCAATCGCGCTCGAGCTGCCGTTTGATCTCGGCGAAGTAGCGAGGCCGGAGCACCGGCTGGCGCTCGGCGAGGTACTTGGGCACCAGCACCCCCAAGGCTGCGGTGCGCTTGGCTGCTGCCGCTCGCTTCTCGGCAACGGCGTCCTCCCCAAGACGGGCCCGTGCGAGCACGGTTGACGCGCGCTTGCGCATCTCGGTGCAGTTGCCGCGCACGACAACCCCGAGCGTCAGGCGGCGCTGCTGGTGACCGATGCTGTACTTGACGAAATAGACGGCTCGGCCACTTCTGAACTTGCGAAGGCCGAACCCCGGCAGGTCGTCATCGAACACCTGCACGTCGCGCACACCCGGCGGCACGTGCAGGCGATCCGCGTAGCCCTCCACCAGCTTCGGCATGGTCGCCCCACTCTTTGAGTTGCTTGCGGAACGCCAGCGGAACGTGAATAGGGGAATGTCCCGCGTCCTGCGGAACGCATCAACTGAGGGTATGCACTGATTTGCTCAGCAAATGCAAGCGATTATGATCGCTCTTGACTCGTTATGGTCTCTTGTGCCTTGCCGACATTCTCACTCTACGAATCTGGGGGTCGGGAGTTCGAATCTTCCCCGGTGCGCCATTTGCCTGCGAGACAGCGGCCTGCAGCGGGCCCGCCGCGCATCCGGGGCTCCGAGCTGGGCCGAGCCGCCGACCGCCCAGGACTCCGCTCGCCTGCCCGACCTGCGGCCGGCCGCGCCGCCAGGCTCGCGGCTCCAAGTGCGCGGCTGGAAAATTTGCCTTGGCCGCCGCGTTTTCCCGGATCGCGTCCTGCGCCTGAAGGCCACCGGGCAGTGAAGCCTGCGCATTCCGCCGACCTGTCCAGCGCTCCGCTGCGCGCCTCCAAGCTCGAGCACCCGTCCGACGGGCGGCTGCTGGCCAGCGGGTGTGCGATCTGCCGGTCAGGATGGAATCGGCAGGCATCGGCCTCGATGAGGCCGTGGCGGTGAGGCCGCGTAAGAGTACTATTTGGAGCAGAAACCGGAAGACGAGGGCAGCGCTTCAATGAGGCCGCGGAAGAGTCACTGCGCATTCTGGCGAAGTCGGCCGGGGATTCTGGTCGAAGTCGGCCACTTGGTCTGATCGAAGCCGGCCGGGCATTCTGGTGATGCCGGCCACCCCCAGTGGCATGCTCCCGTGTCGACGTGCTCAT
>Ga0209172_10001916_pt1 | contig 40312 bp, 18 predicted proteins | sample LarsenN4metaG_FD_184113 | JGI IMG/M metagenome (GOLD analysis project Ga0209172, IMG submission 184113) | Hot spring sediment bacterial and archeal communities from British Columbia, Canada, to study Microbial Dark Matter (Phase II) - Larsen... ... | reverse complement strand
GGGGAGTGTGGGGAGTGTGGGGAGTGTGGGAAGTGTGGGAAGTGTGGGAAGTGTGGGAAGCAATCTTCCTCCCTCTCCTCCCACCCCTCCCCATCTTCCCCCTCCTCCCACCCCTCCCCCTCTTCCCACCCCTCCCCCTCTTCCCCCTCTTCCCCCTCTTCCCACCCCTCCCCCTCCTCCCCCTCCTCCCACCCTTCCCCCTCCTCCCCTATCCCCCTGCCTCCTGGGTATTGTGACAAATTATTAAACACATCTTGACAAAAACACTATTTTGTGTTATTGCAAGGGACAAATTGTCCGCAGGTCATTTGTCCCTTGTCCTTTTTTCCCCAGCAACCGGGGCGACAGAAACCGGGACTAACCGCCAAAAGTCAGGGGTTGGCCCCGAACTTCGGTGTTTAGTTGACCCCGATCGTAAACAATTTGCCCACCCACAATGGTCATAACTGGCCAGCCGGTGAGATTCCAGCCTTCAAACGGACTCCAGCCACATTTGCTGTGAAGCTGTTCTCGCCGTACCGGGCGATAGGTGGTGAGGTCCACTAGGACTAAATCCGCATCGTAGCCGGGAGCAATTAATCCTTTATGAGGGATACCGTAGGCTTTCGCCACATTAGCCGACATCCAATTTACCACCTGGGCCACGGTGCAGCGGCCCTGCATAGCTTGGGTGAGCATCAGGGGTAAAGAGGTTTCCACTCCCGGCATTCCCGATGGGGTGTTGGGATAGCCTTGGGCTTTTTCTTCTAAGGTATGGGGTGCGTGGTCGGTGGCGATAAAATCAATCACTCCATCTAATAATGCTTGCCAGAGAATTTCGTTATCTTCCGGCTCCCGCAGGGGAGGATTCATCTGGGCTAAAGTACCTATTTCTGCATAGGCGCTGGTATTGAGGAGTAGATGTTGGGGGGTGACTTCGGCTGTCACCCAACTGGGTTTATCAGAACGCAGTAACTGGGCTTCGGCTCCGGTAGAAAGGTGTAAAATATGTAGCCGTCGCTGGTATTTTTTGGAGAGGGCGAGGGCGCGTTTGGTGGCCAGGAGGGCGGCTTCTACGTCCTGAATTTGGGAGTGAACTGCTGGGTCGGTCTGACCAGCAAATAATTGCCGCCGAGAAAGGATGCGGCTGTGGTCTTCGGCGTGAACGGCGATTAAGCGGGAGCCTCGGGCAAAAATCGGCTCTAAGATGGCATCAGTATCGATGAGGAGGTCGCCGTGCATCGAACCCATGAATATTTTGATTCCTGGTGTGGGGTGGGCTTCGGTGAGGTCCGGCAAGTTTTCTGGGGTGGCGCCGATAAAGAAGCCGTAGTTAACTAGACATTTTTGGGCGGCTCGTTGTAGTTTGTCGTCTAGGGTGGCTTGGGTGGTGGTGAGGGGTTTGGTGTTGGGCATTTCTAGAAATCCGGTGACGCCGCCAGCGGCGCAAGCGCAGGAGGCGGTAAACAGGTCTTCTTTGTGTTCCAAACCGGGTTCGCGGAAATGTACTTGGGGGTCGATCGCTCCGGGCAACAAAGTCAACCCCTGGGCGTCTATAATGTGGCTAATTGGCTCATCGGTACTGAGGACAATTTCCGGCGACACTAGGGTGATTTTCCCCCCTTGTACCAGCACATCTCCCACCCAAAAATCACCTTTGGCTCCCAAAAGCTGAGCTTTTTGGATTAATAAATTGCCTTGGCCCCCCTCTGGGGCAAAACTGCTTGCACCACTCATAAATTATCCTTTTTCGTCTTTCATCACAATATCATGGTTGCTACGGATGGCCTTGGCGCCACCGACCTAGAGACGGGGAGAGGGGGAGCAGGGGAGACGGGGAGCAGGGGAGCAGGGGAGCAGGGGAGCAGCGGTTCGGCTTCGCTCACCGACCGGGGAGCAGGGGAGCAAGGGGAGAGGGGAGCAGGGGAGCAGCGGTTCGGCTTCGCTCACCGACCGGGGAGCAGGGGAGCAGGGGAGCAGGGGAGACGGGGAGACGGTCCCCTAGTCCCCGAGTCCCCCTGGTCCCCCCGTCCCCCCGTCCCCCCGTCCCACCATCCCCCCCTGCCCCAGTAGCGAGTGTGGACGGTAGGATTTAAATTTAGAATATGAATTTCTCAGAAAATCAACCAATGTCCGATTCCGAATCCCGGCAAAACGCCGATCAAAATGTACCGCCATCCGATGCTCCGTTAGAAGCGACGCCCAGCTTACGGCGCGTGGAAGACAATCCCTTGCAAGAGGCGATCAAGACGGTAGTCTTGAGTGCGATTTTGGCGGTGGGAATTCGCACTTTTGTGGCGGAGGCGCGTTATATTCCTTCGGGTTCGATGCTGCCCACGTTGGAAATCAACGATCGCCTCATCGTGGATAAGTTGAGTTATCGTTTCAGTAAACCCCAGCGGGGGGACGTGATTGTGTTTTCTCCCACAGACCAACTCAAGCAGCTTAATTTCAAAGACGCTTTTATCAAGAGGGTGATCGGTCTGCCCGGAGAAACAGTGGAAGTTAAGGGCGGACGAGTCTATATCAATAATAAACCGATAGGGGAAAATTATATCGCTGAGCGCCCGGAGTACCAATACGGACCGGTGGTGGTGCCAGAGAACAATTACTTAGTGTTGGGGGATAACCGCAACAACAGTTATGATAGTCACTATTGGGGGTTTGTCCCGGAAGACCGGATCATTGGGCGGGCGGTGGTACGTTTCTGGCCGCCAAATCGCTTGGGTGAACTGAATCCGCAACCAGTATATCCCTCAGAGGGTTCGCCATCATCTCCTAAATAATCGGGGCTGGCTCACGCCAGCTTTGAGGAGTAATCAAGGAGCAAATCGCTCCTGAGATGGGAGAATAGATCTGGCTTGGCAAGGTAGTCGCCATTGCCTCGGCGGGGTGCCAAGACAAATCCTATCGGTTCTGGTTTTGGGAGCCATACCAGTAGCGTGACCAAAGAATCAGATTTTAAACCATCACTGCCGGTTCTATCCGAGGGGAGTGGCAGAGATTTCCACTCGGAATCGAGTATCGCCCAGCTGCCCCTTTACCGTTTTAGTGTGGAGTTGAGCTGCCGCTGCGTGGAAGTGACTCGAATTTTCGAGAAATATCCGCTCCTCCCAGGTGTGGTGTTGCTGGAAAATGGCACTTTCGCGGGGATGCTTTCGAGACAGCGACTGCTGGAGTATTTGATCCGGCCTCGGGCGATCGATTTGTTTCTGAATGGGCCGGTACAAACGATTTACAGCTATGCGCGCACTTCGGTGCTGACGCTGCCCGATCGAACGCTAATTGTGGATGCGGCCCGGGTGGCGCTGCGGCGATCGCCCGAATTACTCAGCGAACCCATTCTCGTGCGCCGCGCCAATGGCGAACATGAATTGCTCAACGTCCACGAATTAAACATCGCTTACTGGCATATTCGCGGGATTGAAACTCAACTGCGCTTTGAGCAGATGCAGACCCAAATGATTCAAACCGAAAAAATGGCCAGTTTGGGACGCCTGGTGGATGGAGTCGCCCACGAAATTTTAGACCCGGTAGGCTTTATTTGGGGTAATTTAACCTACGTTTCTGAATATGGCAACAGCTTGTTAGAGTTGATCTCGGCTTATGAACAATGCTTGCCAGATATTCCCGATCCAATTGCCGACTTAAGCACCGACATCGAATTAGATTTTTTAAAGCAAGACTTGCCCCGGGCGCTGGAAAGTATCAAAAATGGAGCCGATCGACTCCGCAAACTGGCTTTCAGCTTACAAAATTTCTGTCATATCGATGATGTTTATCCCAAACCGGCTGACTTACACGCTTGCCTCGATAGTGTTTTACTATTGCTGCAAAGTCGGTTGAGCAGTGAAATCCAAATCGTCAAAAACTACGGCAACCTGCCCCCTGTTCCCTGTTATGCGGGGCAGCTTATTCAAGTATTTGTGAACATTATCAGTCATTGTATTGATGGATTAATCAACCAAGCAGTTAGCCAGAAATTTGAGCAGGAATTCCGAGACCCGGTGATGGCTGGAACGCCAATTGAGCTACAGCGGAAATCCCGGATTGAAATCGTGACAGAAGTGAGCAACCGCGCCTCTGGTATCCCTGGTGTCGCACCTTCCCGCTGGGTTTGGGTGAAAATTGCTGATAATGGCCTGGGGATGTCTCCACCTGAATTGCAAGAGTTACAGATATCTTTTACTCAGGGGAAAAAAGGCGATAAAGAAACCAGTTTGGCTTCTTCTTACTGGATTATTACGGCTAAACACGGAGGCGAGTTGCACGTTAGTTCTAAACCAGATGAGGGCACAGAGTTTGAGATTTTATTACCCTTGCTTTAACTGGTAGTCATATCAAGTCCGGGGGCATCAATCGGGTAATTTCGGGGCAATCCCCCTGTGGTTGCCCCCTCAGTTATTCACAAACGAAGCCAGAGGACTTGATATGACATCAAATCTGCCAATATTTTTGCAGTAATAATTTGAGTTTTGCCTTGGTGGCGGCTGGGGCTTGATCTGGGGGAGTCATTATAGCATATTTGAGGGCGGAATGAGCCTCGGAAGTGGGGGGATTGGCAGCGAGTATGCGCACGACTTCTTGAATTACTTTTTGGGCGTTTTCGGCGTTGCGTTGCAGGTTGGCTATCACCATTTCCACGGTTACGCTGTCGTGGTCGGGGTGCCAGCAGTCGTAATCGGTGACAAGTGCTAAAGTGGCGTAAGCGATTTCGGCTTCTCGGGCTAATTTGGCTTCGGTGAGGTTGGTCATCCCGATGATGGTGGCTCCCCAACTGCGGTAGAGGTGGGATTCGGCTTTGGTGGAAAAAGCGGGACCTTCCATGCAGATGTATGTACCGCCTCGGTGGAGGTTGACCCTGGGGAGGTTCAAGCTGGCTACGGTGTCGCTGAGGATGGCGGCGAGATGGGGACAGATGGGGTCGCCAAAGGAGACGTGAGCGACGATACCATCGCCGAAGAAGGTGGCGGGGCGATTTTTGGTGCGATCGATAAACTGGTCTGGCACCACCAGATCTAAGGGTTTGACTTCTTCTTTCAGGGAACCGACGGCGGAGGCGGAGATTAAATACTCAACGCCGAGACTTTTCATGGCATAGATATTGGCTCGGAAGGGCACCTCGGAAGGTAGGAAGGTGTGGTGGCGACCATGACGAGCCAAAAAGGCCACTGGGGTGCCGTTCAGGGTGCCGATAATGATGGCGTCGGAGGGAGAACCAAAAGGTGTATCGATTTTTACTTCTTTTGGGTCTTTGAGGCTATCCATTTTGTAAAGACCACTGCCGCCGATGACGCCGATTTTCGCTCCTGCCATGAGTTTTCGCCTTTGCTGGGGTAATCCGAGTTTACCACAGAGGTGCATGGAGCATACCAAAAAATTGTAATTTGTCAACGATCGGCCTCACCCCCCACCAGGTCAATTGTCACGGGTGAACGATGAGACCGATCGCTTTGAGAGCTTTACCAAATCTTTAAGATAAAAGCAGCAACTTGGTTGAATCTTTAAGGGTGCCGGACCATGACAGTGCAAAATTTGTCAAACCCAGTGTCAGTAGAAAAAATCGTTGAGCGCATCTTCGCCTTCAGGCAAATCACCCGCAGCGACCAAAACCTCCTCATGTCTGCTCTGTTGGCGAAGAATTTCATTAACGATAAAGAGCAGTTTCAAATCAACCGGGTGTTTGAAGGAGTGCAAAAGGGGTCAATCCGAGTGGTGGAATGAGCGTGGATATAATTGATAATTGATAATTGATAATTGATAATTATCAATTATCTCGCCGTTCCCCCTGCCCCCCTGCTCCCCCTCTTCACTCAGGGTGTTGCAGCAACCAAAAGCCGCTATAAGTCATCCCGGAGTCATCTGGCTGCACCAGCAAAAAATGCAGTCCTTTAGTTAACTGTAGGCGTTGCTGATAAGTGCGGGCGGCGGTGGCCATCTCTTCATCGTCAAAAGTGGCCAAAATCCACCGGTCCACCAAGCCAGCTTCTAAAATTAATCCATCAGGTGCCCCAGGAATATAGTTGAGGCTGACCGGACGCACTTCCTGAAGCCAGCGAGCCAGTTTCAGAGATTGACGCCCCCCGGAAATGGCTACACCGGGGATGACGGCGGTGGAAGCTAAACCCAAATTAACTGGCCAGAGATATTCTGGCATCTCGCGCACGGGTAGGGGTCGATCGGCTGCCCATGCCACCATATCTCCCGCTAAAATACTCCCAAAACGCCAGGACTCACCCCAAAGCCGAACGGCGCCAGCCGTTGCGCCACCATCGGGCAGGGGCACTGGCGGTGGTCTGTCCAGAGCCAGGGGGTCATAAGCTACCATTGCGGCAGGATCTACCCTCGAGTCGGTTTGGGCATATGCCGCCGCTTGTTGCCGCAACCAATATTTCAGGGCTGGGGTGCGGCGGGTGGCTTCTACAGCAATCTCCAGGTTTTTAGCCGCTGCCATCAGTAAACTGAGACATTGGGGACGGAAAACTTGCAGCACTTCTGGAAGCTGCCCCGACTGGGCACGAGAGAGGGTGGCACTCAGCCAAGCCGAATTCGCCTCATGCTGAGGACAAGTGGCAGTAAAGACCCATTCCCCTGTAGGGTCGCATACCACTAACTCCCACAGAGGCTGCCCACGTTCATTTTTGAGGGGACGCCGGTAAAAATCAGCTTGCCAAATCGTCATTTGTCAGTTGTTGTTTGTCCCTTGTCCTAGTGGTGCTATAATAATAACTTGGTTTGGAAGCGTTTAAGGGGCTGATTTTTCCCGCTTTGGACAGACCACTACAAACCATTAACGGTTCATATGAAAACATTTAAACCAGAAAATTTTCTGATTTTAGTTGTAGATGATGTCAGTAAAAACCTGGAGTTGTTAAGTGCGCTGTTGGAGAAGGTCGGTTATGAAACTACTTTCGCTACCAGTGGACAACAAGCTATTAATCGGGTTAAATCTGCTCATCCAGATTTAATTTTGCTGGATTTAATGATGCCAGAGATGGATGGTTTAGAAACTTGTCAGCGCTTAAAATCTGACCCTGATTGCCAAGAAATTCCGGTAATTTTTCTGACGGCTAGTCACGAGCCAGAACATTTGCTCGAAGCCTTTGCAGTGGGAGCCGTAGATTACGTGACTAAACCTTTTAACCCGCCGGAACTTCTGGCCAGAGTCCGCACTCATTTGGAGTTAAAAAAGACCCAAGATGATCTGCAAGCAACTATGGCTGAGCTGGTGCATGCCAGAGATATTGCCGTAGAAGCAGCGCGGCTAAAAAGCCAATTTGTGGCGAATATGAGCCATGAAATCCGCACCCCCATGAATGGGGTACTGGGAATGACTGAGGTGCTGCTGAATACAGATTTGAATGAGGAGCAAATAGATTATGTGCAAACCCTCAAAAACAGTGGCGAACACCTCTTAGCGATTATTAACGATATTCTGGATTTCTCTAAACTGGAAGCGGGAGCATTGCATCTAGAACGGTATGCCTTTGATTTAGGTTTTTTGCTGAAAGAAGTTAGCGATTTATTGACGCTGCAAGTGATAGCTAAAGGGTTAAAAATATATCTAAATGTTAGAGATAATGTTCCCTACTATTTAATGGGAGATGGCAACCGATTGCGCCAAGTGATTACTAATTTGATGGCCAACGCCATTAAGTTTACGCGGTACGGGGAAGTGTCGGTTGATGTCATGCTAGAACCATCATTTCACCCGGAAGATTTTTTTACATCTAGTGAAACCGAATCTCTGATTGGCTTGCGCTTTACCGTCAAGGATACGGGCATCGGGATTGCTCCGGAAAATCTCCATAAACTATTTCAATCTTTTTCCCAAGTTGATGGGTCGATTACCCGTGAATATGGGGGAACTGGTTTGGGGTTGGCGATTTGCAAGGAACTGGTAGAGCTAATGGGAGGTGAAATTGGGTGTCATAGTGTTTTGGGTGAGGGATCCAGTTTTTGGTTCACGGCTATTTTTGAATTGGCCAATTCTGAGGATTTCCCTCCCGCTGTTACATTACCAAAATATCGCCCGAATCCCACGGTGAGATTTCCCGATTTGCCGCGATCGGGGTTAAAAGAGTTGAAAATTCTCTTGGTGGAAGATACCCCGGTTAATCGCAAGGTAATCAGCAAGCAGCTATTGATGCTGGGGTATGAGGTGGAATTTGCGGTGAATGGTCAGGAGGCGTTGGATAAATTGGCGATCGCTCCCTATGACTTGGTGTTTATGGATTGTCAGATGCCGGTGTTGGATGGTTATGAAGCTACCACCAATCTTCGGGTGAGGGAAGAAGACAGATGCCATACGGTGGTAGTTGGTCTGACGGCTAATGCTTTGGCGGGCGATCGGCAAAAATGTCTCGATGCCGGAATGGATGACTACCTGAGCAAACCGGTGTCAATGGAAGATTTATCCAGGGTGGTGGAAAAATTTTTGGGGCGAAAAGTTACTCCGGCGAGCCACCAACCCAAACAGGCAGTTTCACCAGTACCCAGTTCTCAACCACCAGTGGATTTGAGCCGCCTCCAAGATATTACCGGTGGAGACGCGGAAGTAGAAGGCGAGCTGTTGCAGTGTTTTGTCGAGGAAGTAGGGATGTACATCCTGGATTTGAAAGCCGCAATATCAGCTAATGACACCGTGACTATACGCCAAAAAGCTCACAGCATCAAAGGTGCAGCGGCTAACCTCGGGGTGCGGTTCATCCCAGAATTAGCGTTAACAATTGAACTACAGGCATTAGCAAATCAGCTCGATGGTGCAGATACGCAGATAGCAGAATTACAGGCCGCTTGGCAGCGACTGGAGACATTTGTTAACCAAACTTATCCCCAATTATCAGCAATTCAGGCTTAAATAAGCAAGGTTTAGGAATGATGAGAGCGCTTTTCCTCCGGCTGAAAATTTCCCTAAAACTCGTCTTAATCGTCCCCTTTGTCGTGCTACTGGTGGTCACAGTAGCACTGACAGACTTGGTGTCATTTTATCACACCCAGCAGTCAGTGCGGGACATGGCAAGGGAGTTGATGATAGAAGTAGGATCCCGCGTTCATCTGTACCTAGAGAGCTACCTGGAAACAGCCCACGAAATTAATCGCTGTAATACTAATGCTGTGCGCTTCGGGAATCTTGATCCGGGCAATATGGCGGCAGTAGAGCGCTATCTGAGTGGGCAAATCTATAACTATGATAACATCCCGGATATATTATATGCCAATGAAACGGGCAGTTTTCGAGTAACTGATTTCCACAAAGGTCAGCGGTCAGTTTGGGTAACAGACAGCCCAGATATTAGAAAATTTCAACATTACGGCATTAATTCTCAGGGAGAGCGCACCCAGTTGCTAGCTGAGGGCGAATATCCCCCAGATTGGGATATTCGGCAGCGTCCTTGGTATCGATTGGCCAAGCAAAAACAGCAACCCATCTGGAGTCCAGTTTATACTTTGGGGGATGGCACTGATTTAACGATTAATGCCAGTTCACCTGTAAAAGACCCGAACACACAGGAATTTATCGGGGCTTTTTCTGTGAATCTGCATTTAAGCCAATTAAATAAATTTCTCCAGCAAGTGCATCTAGGGAAGTCCGGCATCGTCTTTTTGGTGGAACCGGATGGGCATTTAATTGCTAGCTCCACCAATGAATTGCCATTTAGGCAAATGGATAATTGCACGCCGGAGATGGTTTTATGTCAAGGCAAATTTCAGCGAATTTTGGCCACGGCCAGCCAGCAACCGGTGATTCAAGCTGCCAGCCAACATCTCCCATCTACCAATTGGCAGCAGGGTGAGACAACTCAAGAATGGGAATTTCAGGCTAATGAGCAAATATATTTCGCCGTAGTGCAAAGTTATCAAGACCAATACGGTCTGCATTGGGGGATTGTGACGGCCTTGCCTGAGTCAGATTTTATGGAGAGAGTAGAGACGCACACCCGCACCAACATTCTCCTGACACTGTTGGCGGTGATGGTGGCGGCGGGAGTCGGTACTGTGATTACCAACCTCATTGCCGAACCAATTCTCGCTCTCAACCGCATTACCGCTGCGATCGCGGATGGGAATTTAAATCAGAGTCTGACGGAAGAATTCCCGATTACAGAGCTGGCTCGCCTGGGCAGGTCTTTTAATCTGATGGCGCAACAGTTGCGGTCAGCCGTGGGTCAGCTCCGGGAGAATCTGCAAAAGTCAGAAGCGAATTTAGAGGATATCATCAACAGCACGATCGCTTCGATTATCCGCTTAAAAATATTCGCTAATGGGGATTGGGAAATTGATTTTCTTTCCACAGGCTGCCAAATCGTTTTTGGCTATAACCGGGAAGAATTTTTAGCCGATAAATCGATTTGGATGGCGCGGATTGTGCCGGAGGATTTAGAAAATGTGATTCTGCCGGTTTTTGCCGATGTTTTTGCCGAAAAAACTCAATTGATCGAGTATCGATTTTACCACAAAAATGGTGAGTTACGCTGGATATCGGCGCGGCTAACTTCCCAATACGATGCGGCGGCTAATTGTTGGTGGGTGAATCAGTTTGCTGTGGATATCACCGATCGCAAGAATGCGGAAATTGCCCTGCAAGCCAGTGAAGCTCGCTACCGGGCGATCGTGGAAGACCAAACCGAACTAATTGTGCGCTATCATTTAGATGGCACCCTCAATTTTGTTAATGATGCTTATTGTCGTTATTTTGGCATATCTCGGGATGTATTTTTGGGGCATCACTACAGCCCAGTAGTTTTTTCCGAGGACCAGGAGCATGTGCAGAATTTGGTTAATTCTATGAGCCGAGATAATCCGGTGGTAATCATTGAAAATCGCGTGGTAGTGGGGGGTAAAATTCGCTGGACGCAGTGGGTAAACCGGATGATTTTTGACGAGAGGGGAGAGTTTATCGAGGTGCAAGCGGTGGGGCGGGATATTGACGATCGCAAACTAGCCGAATCCGCCTTACAAGTCACCCTCAACCGCCTGCAAAATCTCGCCAAGGCTGTCCCTGGCAACCTTTATTCTCTCGTACAGCATCCCGATGGTTCCCTAGAATTTGAATATACCAACCGAGGTGTAGAAGACATCCTAGAAATGAGTTTAGACCAAATCCTCCAAGATACCGCCAGTGCCATCATCGGTTTGATCCACCCAGAAGACAAGGAGGGTTACATTGCTGCTGTTGAGCGCAGCATGGCCACTGGGGAGACATTTAAGCATCAATGGCGCCTGATTATGCCTTCAGGCAAAATTAAATGGGTACAAGGCAACTCGCAGCCGGAACGCCGAGATAATGGGGATATTGTATGGCATGGCATTGTGGTGGACATCACCGAGACTAAGCTGGTAGAAACTGCCCTGCAAACTGCCAAAGAAGCCGCCGAAGCTGCCAACCGCGCCAAAAGCGAATTTCTTGCCAACATGAGCCACGAAATTCGCACCCCCATGAACGCGATTTTAGGATTTTGTGATTTGCTCGATAGTAGAATCATCGACCCGCAAAAACGTTCCTATTTGCAAGCGATCATGGCTAGCGGCAAAACCCTCTTGGCTTTAATTAATGATATTCTCGATCTGTCGAAAATCGAAGCCGGTCAAGTAGATATTAAATATGAGCCGGTTTTTTTAAAGTTATTAATCAAGGAGGTTTCGCAAATTTTTGCTCACAATGCTGAGCAAAAAAGTCTTTCTTTATCCGTAAACATTCCGGCGGATTTTCCCCCAGCAATTTTATTTGATGAAGTGCGCCTGCGGCAAATTCTGTTTAATGTGGTGGGGAACGCCATCAAATTTACCGATTCCGGTGGTGTGACATTCACCGTCACCAGTCATCAGCCGGAAAACAGCAGCGATACGATTAATTTAGAATTAGCCATATCCGATACGGGAATTGGGATTGAAGCTGCCCAAAAAGAGCGGATTTTTGAGGCTTTTATCCAAAGCGACGGGCAAAGCACGCGCAAGTATGGCGGCACCGGATTGGGATTAGCCATTACTAAACGTTTGACCCAAATTTTAGGGGGGACAGTGACGGTGGAAAGTACCCCCGGGCAAGGGAGTACCTTTAGCTTCAGCTTTCCCGGGGTGAAAATAGCTAATGCTGTGACTACATCAGTGTCGAGCGTGGATGTAGAAGTGAATATAGACCAGATGCCGCCTGCGACAATTTTAGTGATAGATGATGTGCAATTTAACCTAGATTTAATCGCGGGATATTTTAGGCGGACCAAACACCATGTGATGTTAGCGTCATCGGGGAGAGTGGGGATTAATCTGGCGATCGCGCACCAGCCAGACGTGATTTTATTAGACCTATGGATGCCAGACATGGATGGGATTGAAACGGCGAAGCTGCTACAGGAAAATCAGCAAACCCGCCAGATCCCGATTATTGTGATTACGGCTTCTACCCGCCCCAGCGATGAAGCCGCTGTGGCGGAGTTGGGTTGTACTTTTCTGCGCAAACCGGTGACGAAAGCACAATTGTTAGAGGCGTTCAAGAAACTGCTACCTATGGCAGAAAGTAGGCCAAACTGGCCCCTAGACCAGCCACAGCCCATCTTAGCAGCAGCATCACCGCCGCCAATGATATCTACTGGGGATATGGGGAAAACTTCCACTCCAGAGACCCAAGACCTGTGGCGAAAGTTAGAGGAAAAGTTGCACCAAGAAGAGAAGACCAACTGGCCCCAGTTGTGTCAAACTATGAAGCAGCGCGAGTTGCAAAGTTTTGCCGCTCAGTTGCAGGCTTGGGGGGTAGAATACCAATATCAGCCCCTGTTAGACTATGGGTTAACTTTGGCGAACCAGTTAGGGGCATTTGACTGGGAAAACCTGCCCAAAACCTTGGAAAAATTCCCCGAAATCCGGCAAAAATTATTGTGACCAATTTGGGTGGATGATGATGTGGTTTCATCGCTACATCATCATGGTATGATATGGGAGGGGGAGAGGGACCGGTCACTGACACGAAGGGACGGGGATGTGATAGGAGACGATCGGCTGGCAACACCTTGGCCCTGTGGGGCCGAAGCTGTGGCGGCAGCTTGGAGCCGAAATGCCAGTTCTATACCTGGCAGCCTACTGGACACCACGAGCCACAAGAGTTATGAGCAATTTATCTGGGATTCATGGCTGGAAACGACTTTTACATCAACTGCCCCTGCGGGTAGTGTTGATTGTGCCTTTTGTCCTGGAGTTGGGCCTCACCGTTGCCTTAGTGGGATATATTTCTTTTAAAAATGGCGAAAAAGCCGTAGAAAAATTGGCTGAAGAACTGCTCATCCAACAGGGAAATAACATTAAAAATGGGTTAAGAGACTTTCTAGAAAAACCAGATAAAATTCTGGATTCTCATCAAAATTTAGTCACAGCAGGGCTCCTCGATTTCCAGGATATGGATGCTTGGCTACCTTACCTCTGGCAGCAATACTTCAACAAAGAGAATAAATATATTAATACTATTCAAGCGGCAAATATAACGAATGAATTTAGGGCGGCGGGCATGAGCTATACTAATCAAAATACAATTATTCAAGGAATCGGCATTTCTGGGGAAAAAACTAATTTTCAATTACATGGATATCGTCAGTTATCGCCGGATTTTAACTGGCAAGCGCCAGATTTAATTCTATCTGGGGTTTTTTCTGCCCGCCAGCGTCCGTGGTATCAAGCAGCGATCGTGAGGCAACAACCTGGATGGACGGACATTTACGTCCGCTTTGGCGCCAAATTTCATCCCGGATTGCTCATCGCTTATGCAGCGCCTATTTTTGACCGCAAATCGGCAATCATAGGAGTTTCGGCAGTAACCCTAGATATGGCCTATGTGGGAGATTTTTTGCGTCAGATAAAAATCGGCAAAAATGGGATGACATTTATTATGGATAAATCCGGCTATTTAGTGGCGGATTCTCTGCAGGAGAAGCCGTGGAAGATTGTAGATGGGCAAATTTTGAGATTAGAGACGACCAAAAGTGAAAACAATTTAATCAAATCGACGGCAAAATATTTAATAAAATCCTATGCTGGCCTAGACCAACTTAAATATCAAAATTTACAAAAATTATTGATTGACAATCAACAATATTTTTTGTATTTAACACCCCTGCAAGATGATAGAGGTTTAGATTGGATTGTGGTGATGGTGGTGCCACAGTCAGATTTTCTCGGAGAAATTGAAGCCAGTGCCAACCAAACGATCGGCCTCTGTATCGTCGCCACTGTGGGTGCAATTATCCTGGGAATTTGGACGGCGCAGCGGGTGACAACACCAATTTTACTCCTGAACCGGGCGGCGAAAGAGCTGGCGAATGGGGAGTGGGAAAATCCTGTACCCATCACCAGCATAGCTGAAGTAGGGGAATTAGCCCAATCCTTTAACCAGATGGCCACAGAATTAACCGCATCCTTACAAGCGGTGCGAGAAAGCGAAGCCAAATTAGATGTATTTCTCAATAGCGTCCCGGTGGGGCTTTTCATTTTAGGGGCAAATGGCCAAGTAATTTTCAAAAATGAGGTAGGAGCAAAAATCATCGGTGAAGGTGCTGTGAATATGCCGCCAAATGACTTAGCTCCCACCTACCAAATTTATAAAGCAGGCACTAACGAAATTTATCCCAGGGAAGAACTGCCAGGATTCCGGGGTTTAAGGGGAGAAACTGTAGTGACAGAAGATTTAGAGATTCACCGCTCTGATGGCATAGTGATTCCCTTAGAAGTGCGCACGATTCCGGTCTTAGATGCAGCGGGGAAAGTGCTATATGCGATTACGGCGGTGGTGGATATTACGGAGCGCAAGCAAATAGAGCAACTGCGGCAAAGCTACCAGCGAGATTTAGAACAGGAAGTGGCTCGGCGCACTCGCTCCCTACAGGAGAGCGAAGAACGATTTCGCCGATCGTTTGACGATGCCCCAATTGGCATGGCATTGCTGAGTTTAGATGGCAGATGGTTGCAAGTTAATCGCTCTTTGTGTGAAATTGTTGGCTATAGCGAGCAGGAATTACTGGAGCGAACCTATGCAGATATCACCCATCCCGATGACCACGAACAGGATGTGGAAATGGTGGAGAAATTACTGGCACAGGAAATGCGCACTTGCCAAATCGAAAAGCGCTATATCCACGCATCTGGTGAGATGGTTTGGATTTTTTTATGTGCGATGATTGTCCGAGATGAAGCGGGACAGCCACAGTATTTTATTGGCCAGATTCAAGATATTACGGAGCGCAAGTCAGCGCAAATCGCCCTGCAAGCTGCCAAAGAAGCTGCGGAAAGCGCCAACCGGGCTAAAAGTGAATTTTTGGCGAATATGAGCCACGAAATTCGCACGCCGATGAATGCGATTTTGGGATTTTGCGATTTGCTCAAAGGGATGGTTAGCGACAAATTCCAACTGGCTTATCTGCAAAATATTGCGGCTAGTGGTCGGACGCTGTTATCGTTAATCAATGATATTCTCGATTTATCTAAAATCGAAGCGGGTAAACTGAATCTGAACTATGAGCCGATTTTTGTGCGGGAATTAATTCAGGAAATCCAAGATATTTTTGCGCCGCAAGCGGAAGCTAAGCAATTAGCTCTGCTGTCAGCGATCGCGGATGAGGTTCCCGATGGAATTATCTTTGATGAAGTACGCCTGCGGCAAATTCTGTTTAACGTGGTGGGGAACGCGATTAAATTTACTCCCGGTGGGACGGTGATGGTTCGGGTCAGTAGCCAACTGGTAGAGGCTGATCTGGTGGATCTGGAAATCGCTATATCGGATACGGGAATTGGGATTGATGTGGCAGAACAAGAGCGGATTTTTGAGGCGTTTATCCAAGGTGACGGCCAAACTACGCGCCGGTATGGGGGGACTGGGTTGGGATTGGCGATTACTAAACGTTTGACTCAGATTTTAGGGGGGACAGTGGAGTTAAACAGTACCCCTGGGGAAGGCAGTACCTTTACTTTCGTCTTTCCTCGGGTGGCAATTGCTAAATCTTGGTCGCCATCGTTAGTACCGCAAAATGTTGATGCGAATCTAAACCAGTTTACTACAGCGAAGATTTTGGTGGTGGATGATGTGCAGTTTAACCTGCAGTTGTTGCAGGGATATTTTGCGGATACTAAACACCAAATGCTGTTGGCGGCTAATGGTCGGCTGGCGATCGAGCTGGCTGTCACCCAAAAACCAGACCTGATTTTGCTAGATTTGTGGATGCCAGAGCTAAATGGCCTGGAAGTGGCGCAATATCTGAAGCAGGAACCGCAGACGCAACATATCCCTATTGTGGTAGTAACAGCTTCTTCTCGGCCAGAGGATGAAGCGGCGATCCAGTTGCTTTGTGATGGGTTCATCCGCAAACCCGTGACTCGATCGCAACTGGTGCAGCAGTTAAAAAAACTGCTCCCAATGGAGGCTGACTATCACCCCAATTTCCCCCAACCTCCTCAAGTTATTCCAAAATCCCTCAAACTCGCCCACTCCTCCCAAGAGGAGAGGATGGGAGAGTTAGGGGAAAAATTGCGCCTAGAAGAAGAAACCAACTGGCCGCATTTATGCCAAACCATGAAGCGGCGAGACTTGCAAATTTTTGCCGATCGGCTCCAGGCTTGGGGGATAGAATATCAATCTCAGGCGATCCTCGATTATGCCCAGATTTTGGCCACTCAGCTAGGGGCTTTTGACTGGGAAAATTTGCCAAAAACCCTGGAAAAATTCCCAGAAGTGAGGCAAAAATTGGTTTGAGTCATTGGTCGTCAGGTCATTGGTGATTGGTCAAAACTCCCCTCTCCCCGTTTGGGAGAGGGGTTGGGGGTGAGGGTTGACAAATTAGACCATGACGCTAGCGCGGACCGCTTGCAGGTTAGTTGCCAGTCCCGGGAGGTAAATTTTGGCAACGTATTCGGCGATCATCCGATCGGTGTTGAACCGGGGCGCGTTGGTTTTAATGGATCCCTTCATCCGCTTAACCCAACCGTGGGGGATACCGTTGGCATCACGATCGTAGTAGAGGGGGACGATTTCCTCTTCTAACAAGCGGTAGAGAGATTCGGCATCAATTTTATCTTGACGCTCCTGGTCGCTGGTATGGGCATCTTCGCCGATCGCCCAGCCATTAACCCCCTCCTCATAACCTTCGCACCACCAACCATCCAGCACACTACAGTTAATCCCGCCGTTAAAGCAGACTTTTTGGCCGCTAGTGCCAGAAGCCTCCAGAGGACGGCGGGGGGTATTTAACCACACATCCACACCCTGCACCAGTTTGCGGCCAGTGTGCATATTGTAGTTTTCGATAATCACCAAACGATTATGTAGCTCAGGATGCTTGCGAGACCACTCAAACAGACGCTGTAACACCCGTTTGCCTTGTTCGTCGGCGGGGTGAGCCTTGCCCGAGAAGATGATTTGCACCGGACGATCGGGATTGCCCAAAATCTTCAAAGCACGCTCTAAATCATGGAGCAGCAGATAACCACGCTTGTAAGTAGAAAAGCGGCGAGCAAAGCCGATCGTCAGCACATTGGGGTCTAGGAGCTTGTCAACCGAGCTGATCCAGTAGTTATCTTCTCCCCGTTGCTGACGAGCCTGCTTAACCTGGCTGCGAGTATGAGCAATTAAGCGCTCTTTGAGCAACTGGTGACGCCACCAGATTTCCTCATCAGGAATATCGTCAACTTTTGCCCACATTTGGGGGTCAGCGACGCGGGAGGACCAATCCTCTCCCAAATAAGAACTATACAGGTCACTCATCAGCGGCGCCGTCCAAGTGCGAGCATGGACACCGTTAGTGATATAGCCAATGGGGACTTGCTCCACTTCCCGCTCGGGATAGAGAATATGCCACATTTTGCGTGACACCTCCCCGTGCAGTTCCGAGACCCCGTTAGCAGTGCGGGACATCCGCAGAGCCAGAACCGTCATACTGAAAGGCTCCCAGGGGTCTCCCAGACGACGCGCCCCCAAAGCCATAAACTGCTCTTCAGAAAGATTTAATTTTGGCCAATATTGGGAGAAGTAAGACTCAATGGTATCGCCAGAGAACACATCGTGACCGGCGGGGACAGGAGTGTGGGTGGTGAAAACGCTCTTGGAGCGCACCGTAGCTTCCACGTCATAGAAAGACTTGCCGGTTTTGAGCATTTCTGAGCGCGCCACCTCCAAAGTGCAGAAAGCCGCGTGGCCTTCATTCATATGGTAGATAGCAGGCTCGATGCCCAAAGCCTGGAGAACGCGCACACCGCCGATCCCCAGCACCACTTCTTGGGCGATGCGAGTATCTTGGTTGCCACCGTAGAGGTGCCCTGTCAACCAGCGATCGATTTGGTCATTGTCGGGGCGATCGGTATCCAGCAAATACAGAGACACGCGACCCACCATCACCCGCCAAACCTGGACTTTCACCTTGCGAGTCCTGATTTCCAGTTCCACCGTCACCGGTTTGCCACTAGCATCAGTGATCAGCTCCATCGGCATTTGCTCGAAGATATTATCCTCATAATGATCTTCTTGCCAGCCGATGCGGCTCAGATGCTGCACAAAATAACCCTGACGGTAGAGCAGACCCACCGCCACCAGCGGCACCCCCAGGTCAGAAGCCGACTTGAGATGGTCTCCCGCCAGCACCCCCAAACCGCCAGAATAAATCGGTAAAGATTCGTGGATGCCGAATTCGGCGCAAAAATAGGCCACAGGGTTTGCCGAGGAGATTTGCCGCGCTTCCTGGGCCGCCCAGGTCTCGGTTTCTTCCATGTAGCGTTTTAACTGCTCCGCCACAGTTTTGACCCGCTTGATGTAATCCGGGTCATTAGCTAGCTGCGATAAGCGCACCGGGTGGGCAAACGCCAGCATCGCCACGGGATTGTGTTTCCAGCGATCCCAGGCGTCAGGATCGATATTGCGAAACAGAGAAACCCGGTCATTAGTCCAACACCACCAGTAGTTATAGGCGATATCAGCTAACGGTTTGAGCGTAATCGGTAACTTGTCCCGTAACTTCGTAACGGTGAGGAAATTATCTTGGACCATAGATTTTGCGTTAACGCCCCAGATGGGCAATGGTTGCATTAAGGCCCGAGCAGGGCGACTTAAATCACTTAAATTGAGGTGATCTGTGACATTTTAACGGAGATTAGAGAGTCCTCTATCTTTTGTCATCAGTCATTGGTCCTGTAGGAAGGGTTTCCCACCCGCCCCTACCTGCGGACAAGGGACATTGGACTGGTGGCAAGTCACGGAATGAGGACAAAGGCACATTATATCGGCTACGATGATATGGGTGTAAGCTCCCTCGCTCCAGAAGCTCCCCGTCCCCCCTTGGGGGATTTGTCATTGGTCATTAGTCCTTTGTCATTTGTCATTGGTCATTGGTCATTAGTCCTTTGTCCTTTGTCCAAGAGTCCTTTGTCATTTGACAAGTGACATGTTACCAGTGACAAATGACAAGTGACAAGTGAGTAGGGGCGATTCGCGAATCGCCCGTACAAGTGACAAATTGCAAATGAAAATAGCCACTATGAACCCTGCACTGACTAAATTTGGCGAACAGATGTCCCACCTGACTGGGGTGCGGGCGATTATGAAAGACATTGTGGAAACGCTCCACGCCAGTAAAGACCGGGAATTTATCAACCTCAGTGCGGGCAACCCGGTGATTTTGCCCGAGGTGGAGCAGCTCTGGCGGGACTGCACGGCGGATCTGCTGGCCAGCCCAGAATATGGCGAGGTGGTGTGCCGCTACGGTTCTAGCCAAGGCTATGACCCCTTAATTGAGGCGGTGGTCGTGGATTTCAACCGCCGCTATGGTCTATCGCTGACGGAGCGAAATATTTTGATTACTCCGGGCAGCCAGTCGATTTATTTCTTTGCTGCTAATACTTTTGGGGGCTATGCCAACGACGGGCAGTTAAAGCAAATCATTTTACCTCTGAGTCCTGACTATACGGGTTATGGCGGCGTTACCTTGACTCCAGAGGCATTGCTGGCTTATAAACCGGCAATTGAACAGGATGTGAACAGCCATAGTTTTAAATATCGCCCGGACTTCAGCCAACTGTCAATTGATGAAAATGCTGGTTGTGTGATTTTTTCTCGCCCTTGCAACCCCACGGGCAATGTGATGACGAATGAGGAAGTGGAGAAAATTGCTGCTCTGGCGGCTGTTTATGGGGTGCCGGTGTTGGTCGATTCGGCTTATGCGCCGCCGTTCCCAGCGCTGAATTTTACGGAGATGACGCCGGTATTTGGCGAGAATATCGTCCACTGTATGAGTTTGTCGAAGGCGGGTTTACCGGGAGAGCGGATCGGGATTGCGATCGGCTCCGAGCCCATCATCAATGCCCTGCAGTCTTTCCAGACCAATAGCTGCATCCACTCATCCCGCTACGGACAGGCGATCGCCGCTCGCGCCATAGCCTCCGGCGCCCTCGCTAGCATCTCAGAAACCGTCATCCGCCCCCACTACCAGCAAAAATTTACCGTTGTTGAAACCACCCTTAACCAATATCTCCCCCAAGATATCCCCTGGTTCCTCCATCGCGGCGAAGGTGCCATTTTTGCCTGGTTATGGTTTGACGAATTACCAATTACCGATTGGGAATTTTATCAACAGCTCAAAGAAGTAGGCATTATCGTCGTTCCCGGTAACTCCTTCTTCCCTGGTCTGCGCGAAGACTGGCAACATACCAAACAATGCTTCCGCATCAGCCTGACCGCCACCAATGACGAAATTGCCCTAGGAATGCAGCGCCTCGCCAAAGTCGCCGAAACCGTTTATCAATCCCGTGGGGTAGCACCCGTGCGCAGCGATCTAACCGTCACTGCCTAAATTTGTTACCCATGACCAAGGACAGGGTACAAGTTGCCCTGTCCTTTCCTCTGTGCCGGATTTTTCCGGATTTTCCCCGGGAATCCCTGTTTTATAAGGGAACTCCGTAGGGGCGAGAAAGCGAATCGCCCCTACAATAAATGACAATTGATAATTGATAATTGATAATTAATAATTGATAATTAACAATTAACATAACAATTATCAATTATCAATTGTTAATTGTTAATTGACCAAAGTCACTACCATGAAATCCCTGATTAAACATCTCAGAGATATTAGTAAAATGAGTGTGGCTTCCTTGATGGCCACAATGTTAGATTTTGTGATATTTAGTACCTTAGTACATATCCCGGAATTTTCCACATCCCGCGCCGCTGCTTTCGGTTCAATGGCCGGAGGAATCCTACATTTCACCCTGTGTAAAATTTGGGTTTTTGACAGCAGTAAACAAAACATTGCCGAGGCGGCATTACGCTATTTTATCATTTCTGGTAGTGCCCTTTTCCTCCATTCATTTTGTACAACTATGATGGCCAAGCTAATCCCAGATGAAATGGCCTGGTTAGTTTCCAAAGGGGTGGTTTTTACCGGTTGGATGTATCCCGCGAGCCGATATATAGTTTTTGGCAATATGTCCCAAGTCTTAAGTCCGTTGTCATTTGTGATTGGTCAAGGAACAAAAGACAAAAGGACAAATGACCAATGACAAAATCACAACCAATTACCCACCATCACAAAAGCTGACCAAAAATAGGGGTGAGCAAAGTTAGGATTGTGCAAAACTGCATCTTGGGCACGGCGAAGGGCTTCGGCTTTGGTGACTTGGCTGTGGGTGAGTTCATAATAAAATCGGCTCATCAGTTCGGCAGTGGCTTCATCAGACACAGACCAGAGGGAGGCAACGGTACTGCGAGCCCCGGCGCGGACGGCCACACCAGCCAACCCCAGAGCGGCTCTGTCATCCCCGGCGGCGGTTTTACAAGCACTTAAAACCAGTAATTCAATTGTCCCGGCTCCTCGCTGCTGGAGATCACCCCGGAGCAGTTCGTCTAGTTCGTTGACGTTGATCCGATCGTTCCAAGTCAGGATAAAAGTATCTTCCGCCTTAGAAGAAAATTCCCCGTGAGTACCGATGTGAATTACCGGGAAGGGGAAAGTTTTCAACTGCTGCTGAAAATTAGATTGGGTAAAAGCATCGTTCATCAACACCTTAGTGGGGATCTGTTCGCCAATGCGTTGGAATTCTTGACCAACACCAGGGAGAGCCGTAAAACCTTGGCGAGCTTCCGTCAGTCCCACGGCGATCAGCTGAAGTTGACTTCGGTCTAAAGGTTTAGGGTCAACCAGTTGTAAACCAGGGGCGATCGCCACGCTATATTTTTCCACGAGATACCGCTCTCCATCATAAAGCGCCGCGATCGGGATATTCCGCAACCCACCATCCGGCACAAACACCAGAGTTTTGATGTTACTGGTAGCCAGGTCTTTTTCTATCGGACGGATCAGCCAGTTGTAGGCAGTTTGTAAAGGTTCCAGGCGAATTTGGCGGCGGCGGTTTGTCACCGTAGCACGAATATCGCTCACAACTTGCTCGATTTCCGGTTTAGAAACCTTAGTTGTGTAGTGGCGTAGAGGTTGACCGGGTAAAGCCAGGATGGCCTCTAGACGGTCTTCTAAAATAATCGGATACAACACCGCCGCCGTGGGGTCGATTTGATCCACCAGGGCCGCTTGGGTATTCAAACAAGCATCTTTAAAGAAATTATCTAATTCCGCTAATTGCAGCGACTCAATAAGCTGGCGAGCTTTAATTAGCTTCGCTTGCTCGTCTTTTCTCCCCGGTTGCAACAGTAACCCCACTAGCTCCCGATACACCGGCTCTACTTGGGCGCGAAAGTCGAACTGGGCTTCAGAACTGATGGCGACTAAATCCGTGCGGATGGATTGGAGGGTTTCTACCGCTTCCGTGTAGTAGCCGATCGCGCCATCGATATTACCCAGAGCTTTAGATATCCTACCCGCCTGCCATAAAAATTGGTAAGCAATATCAGGAGCCAGGTACTTAGGAGCCAGATTTAAAGCCTGGAGCGTATCCGTTTCCGCCCGGTTGTATTGTTGCAGCTTTTCATAGAGACTCCCCCGCATCCCCAAAGCATAAGCAGTACCTCTATCATCACCAATACCTCTGGCCGCATCAGCCGCTTGTGTCAATAGCGCTTCGGCTTCAATTTTCCATTTCGCCTCTGGCCTCCTCTGGTAAATTTTGATCAGACTATTAGCTAAATTAATTTGAGCGTAAATCGAGCCGCGATTCGCTGGCCAATTCTTAATTTCCTCTTGTAATGCCACTGCCAAGATAGTTGCCTCTTCCAGGGTCGGTAGGGAGCCGCGCTCTGCCGCCGTCCATTTGCCATCATCAACCACCAAATGCAGTAAGTCTAGTTGGGCGCGGATGCCCACAGTGGAAGCCGAAGCTACTGCGGCTGCCTGCTGGTAATAAGAAACCGCCGCATTTACTTCTTTTTTGGCTTCAGCAATGTTGCCCAAACTCAGGTATAATGAATCTAATTCACTGTCAATGCCAAATTTTTCTATTAATTGTAAACTGGCCAGCAACACAGCCTCGGACTTTTCTAATTGTCCCACCACCCGCAACACATCCCCCAGCGCAGTCAAGGCGCGAATTTCCAATCCTAAAGGGTCTGTGGTGGGATTAAAGCGCTGGAAAAATGTATTGATGGCCTCATCTGATACGGCACAAACTCCCGGTTGGTCAAATGCCAAAACCTCCAGCAAAGTCTTACAAGCATTTGGGTACAGTCCCAACTCTTTCATAGCTTGAGACTGGTTAATTTTCGCCTCAATCATGCCATCTTTATTACCGATTTGAGCAAAAATTTCTCCCGCTTGCTGCCAGCTATCTATAGCCGCTGCTCCCGCACCCATCATTAACCGCATATTCCCTTGAATATTCAAAGTTTGCGCTAACACCTGCAGTGCCTCTGGCGAGTTATTTAAAGACACAATAGCCAAACTTTGATTAATGGCTTGGTCCGCCTCATGCCACATTCCCAATTCCTGGTAAACTAACGCCAGATTGCCCAAGGCTGCAGCTTGACTGAGCATATCACCAGCCGCTGCCAAAGCATTCACCGCCTCTTGCAAAACTCTGGCGGCTTCCTGAAACTGCCCTTGGTCATATAAACTTTTGGCTTGTTGCAGTAGTTGGGCACTGCTTTTCATGTCAGCAGATACCGTCAGTTCAGTTTCGCTGAACCGAGCCATAGCCGGAAGCGCATTTGTGCCGAATAACAACAAAAAACCACCCAATACCAGCAATTTCCCTGCAAACATAAAATCTTTGTCCTTTGTCACTTGGGCTCCTAATGTGGGTGATAATTGATAATTGACAATTGATAATTGTCAATTATCAATCGGGAATAGTTTCACAATCCGCAATCCCAATGAAAATGATTTATTCTTAATAACATTATCTTGCCTAATTATCAATTATCAATTATCAATTATCAATTGTCAGCGACACCCACGGGCAATCTGGGGGCGGCGTTGGGGGCTATGACCTCGTGGGTCGTAGCTAGTTAAAACCACTTCCCCTTTATCGTTTAGCACCCAACCTCGCGCCAATACTATCTCCGGAGGCTCGTAGTTGGGCTTGGGTCCTCCGAAGGTTTGTAGTTGGGCTTCAGCCCCAGAGGAGGTTTGAGGAAGGGCTTCAGCCCTCCGGAAAGGCTCGTAGTTAGGCACATCTATCCAACTCGATGCCCTAGCATCGCTCCCGAGAGCCGCCGTGGGGTTAGGAGGCAAGCCCCCACGTCCTGTGACGACAAAAGAGCTGCTGCTACCCTGAGCGCAGGCATCTGCACCCAGCACCGATGCCAAATCTACAAAATTTTCTGGCAATGTCACCAAACCGGAACTGGGGTCAGCGGCTGGGGTGTTGATTTCCACTGTACCGCTGAATTCAGCACCTAAGTCAGAGCTAGCGGTGATGTCGCTCCTTTGGGTTTGCTGGGGGCGAAACCGGGTGCCAAATACGCCGCCAGCACTGACTAACACCCGACCACCAAAGCTCTGTTGGGCATTGGCGGAGATATCGCTATTATCCACAGCTACCAAATTTTCCGCATTGACAGCGATATTGCCCCCAGTAGCCATCCCAGTGGCGTCGGTGTTGATGCGGGAATTCCCTACGGCAATGATATCTCGGGCGGTGAGGTTGATATTGCCTTTGTCACCAGAGGCGGCTCGCACGCTCAAACTGGCGCCATTATCTAGGCGAATGGAGTTGGCGGTAATGGTGATATTGCCCGCTGGACCGTTGCCCGGTGGTAAGAGGTCGCGGCTGTGAAAGTTGCTGGCGGCGATCGTCGCCCCATCCCGGATGCGCAATTCCTCAGTGCGCAAGGTGAGGTTGCCACCGCTACCAGTGCCTCCCCCCACGGCGCTAGCAAATAAGCCACTGCGACCAATAGCCGAGGCGCCCTGAATTTCTGTACTATCTGTGACGATCGCATTGAGAGAGCCAGCATTGCCATCACCATAGGTACTAACTTCCACCAATGCCCCACCGGCTACTAGCAGGCGGGCAGTTTCCAAGTCCAAGCTCCCCCCATTACCTGTGGCTTCCGCACGCACGGAAAGGGCGGAGCGATATTTGCCATCAGGGGAAATGCCCAATAATTGCAGATCCCGCGATCGCACGGTGATGCTACCCCCAAGTCCTGGTCCGGTGGTGGAGCCGGATATCTCTGCCCCATCTCGGAGGATTAAGGTATCCGCTTCTATTTGCACGGCCCCAGCATCAGCGTTGCTCAGAGTACCGCTGTTTAAGCTGGTTCTAAACCTGCCGTCCGCAGAGATGCCGTTGAGTTCTACTCTTTCGGCGCCAGTGACGACTAAATTGCCACCCTTGCCGCCAAAGGGGATGATTCCATCATCGTTATTGAGCCCCGTAGCGGTGGATATTTGGGCACCATCGCGCATCAGTAAATAAGGTGTGGTAACGATAATATTTCCGGCAGCGCCCACACCACCGATCGTGTTGGAATAGATGCCAGTGCCCACTGGCCCTCCTACTGGGGTGGAATCGATTTCTACCAATTCTGAGGCGCGCACGAAGATGTTGCCTGCGTTGCCATCACCCACGGTGCTACTTGCTACCAATGACCCCTGCCCCAGAATGAGCTGCGGCGTATCAATATTGATGCTGCCTCCAGTGCCTTCGGCGAGTACCGATGCACCAATACCACTGGCGTTAACTTCTACTGTTTCCCCAGCCCGGATGTAGATATTGCCACCGATTCCCGAAGCGAGGGTGGGAGTATAGAGGATAGAGCCATTTCTCACCAGTAACTGATTGGTGTCAACGTTAATGTTACCCGCATAACCCGTGCCTTCGGTGCCAGTGTATATCCCTGTGATGCGGTCTTCTAGGCTAATAGTGCGGTTAAAAAAGTTTTGGATGACTTTTTCGGCAAACTCTCCATAGCCGATGCCGAGCAATTCTACAGATTCGCTGGCGCGGACGTTGATAGAACCCCCCGCACCACTGCCAAATGTGGAGGTGGAAATAAATGCCCGATCGCTCACTTCCAGGCGGCGGGTATCAATACTAATATTTCCCCCCCTACCAGCACCCCTAGTATCGCTCTGAATCACCGTCGGTTTCAATCCCACCGCATCCCTACCGCTCACCTGCACTAAATCCCTCGCGTTAATATCAATATTTCCCGCATTGCCCCCACCTAGAGCATTGGCAGATATCTCCGCACCAGCGCCCAAAAATAATGAGCCAGTTTCAATACTAACTTGACCGCCATCACCTCCAGTAAAAGTCGCACTGCTCAAACTGCTCTGGAAGTTGCCATCAGCAGAAACACCAGTTAATTCCACCATGTCTGCACGGATCACAATATTCCCACCCTTGCCCCCAATGCCAATCTCCCCATTACCCGTATCGAACCCAGAAGTAACTGATATGCGCGCCCCATCCCGCAACCGCAAAGATGGAGTTTCAATAATGATATTGCCGCTATTCCCCGTGCTACCTATACTGTTAGAAAACATCCCTGTACCCACCACACTCCCCGCTGGAGTGGCAGCAAGTTCTACAAATTCCGAGGCTTTTACCACCAAATTTCCCCCATTTCCTGGGGTAAAAGTAGTATTAGCAAGGCGGGCGCCCTCCCGCAAAATTAACCGCCCCGTCTCAATCTCAATTTCCCCAGTGTTTCCGGTACTGGCAACAGTCAGATAATGACTAGAAGAGCTAATCCCACCAGAAACCGATTCTATTTCCGAGGCTCTGATATTAATCCGTCCCCCAGTCCCAGACCCAAAAGTAGGACCAAAAATTACCGCACCATTGTTTAGGAGCAAATTTGGCGTAATGACGGATATTGTCCCCGCATTACCCGGACCTTGCGTCCCAGTAAATAAACCGGCTACTCGGTCTGTGATGCTCAGCGTGTTATTGAATAATTTGCTTTCTATAGTTTGCGCAAATACATCTTGTCCCTCACCGATTAATGTCACCGCTTCCGAGGCATCTACCGTAACATTTCCCCCCGCCCCTGTGCCATAGGTAGAAGTAGCCACATATGCCCCATCGCTCAGTTCTAAACGCCTAGTAGTAATTGTAATATCACCGCCATTACCACTATTTTTTGTGTCAGTTTGGACAAAGCTATTGATAATTTCTACCAGGGAATTTGCCCGAATGTTTATGTTTCCCGAATAGCCAGCATCTGTGATGTTGCCTGGAGAATTTACATCTGTGCTATTATTGAAAATTGTCGCCCCGTTACTTAATCTAATATTCATCCCCGGAGCCAAAACCGGCGCACTCAATAAATCTCCTTCATATGCCCCCATTTGAATACTTCCACCGGTGGCATTTAGTTTTCCCCCATTCAGATGAATGTTTCCTCCCAGGAGGGCTAAAGTTTGGCCGGTATTTACTTCTAAACCCGATGTACTCTGGACTTCTATGGTGCCGGGATTGCTTCTAAATTGTAACCCTATCGGGATATTTACGGTTAATAAAGGTGCGGCTTGGGGATTGGTTGTCCCCCATTCTATGCCCTGGTCAAATAAAACGCTCTCTGCCGTGGTTCCCACAAAGGAACCCCGCAAATCTAAGCGGGCATTGGGACCAAAAACTATCCCATTGGGATTGATGAAAAATAAGTTGGCATTGCCCAATACCCCCAAAGTGCCGTTGATTTGGGATATGTTGCTACCGGTGACGCGGCTAAATATATTATCAATGCCGTTGGGATTAGTAAAATAAGCGCCTTTCCCGGCTTCTATATTAAATTCGCTAAAGCTGTGAAAGAGATTGCCACGGCGAATTGCCCCACCGTCGATTCTCTCTGTGGGGATGCCGTTGATGCTCGTTGGGGTGATGCGGGAGCTTTCATTCCCCAAAGAGCTGTCTGGGATAATTTGACCCCGGGCTAGGTCGGGATTGATCAGGAATAAAGTGGCAATAGTACCTAGACATAAGCCCAGGGGGGAAAAACAGTAGCAACCCGAAGCGATTTTTTGATGTTTCATGGTGTCACCTGGTTGGGTTGACCCCCCTTACCGGCTCCTGAGCCAAACCATTTTGGAGGAATTGCCCTGCTAAAAATGTTGTCTATAACACCCTGAGTTGGCTCTATCCATCATTTTATGGGGGTGGGGTGAGACTTAGTATGAAGATTTTTGATAAATTTCTCCCGAGCAGCTCTGATTTTGGGGGCGCCCCGGACGTTGAGCGGTTTCACCTGTGGGGTCGTAGCTGGTTAAAACTATTTCTCCTTTATCGTTTAGCACCCAACCTCGCGCCAATACTATCTCCGAATGTTCGTAGTTGGGCTTCAGCCCTCTTTGGGGAGATGGGGAGACGGGGAGACGGGGGGATGGCGGTTCGGCTTCGCTCACCGACCAGGAGACGGGGAGACTGGGAAGAGGGGGAAGAGGGGGAAGAGAGGGAAGAGAGGGAAGAGAGGGAAGATTACTCCCCACACTTCCCACACTTCCCACCCTCCCCACCCTCCCCACACTTCCCACACTTCCCACACTTCCCACACTTCCCACACTTCCCAAAGAGGGCTGAACCCCAACTACAAGCCTGGATACATCTATCCAACTCGATCGGGCTTGGTTACTGCTGAGGATTTCTGTGGGGTTGGGCGGTAAGCCACCGCGTCCGGTGATGGTGAAAGAGCTTTCGCTGCCGCTGGTGCAGGGGTCGCGATCGATTAAATTGGCGATATCGGCGAAATTCTCAGGCAATGTCACCAAACCAGAACTCGGATCCACCGCTGGGGTATTGATTTCCACCGTACCGTTGAACTCAGCACCCAGCTCGGATGTAGCCGTAATATCACTATCGGGGGTTTGCTGGTTCCGAAATTTGGCGCCAAAGATGCCCCTAGCATTAATCCTGATGCTACCCCCAAAGCTCTGCTGGGCGTTAGCGCTGATATTGCTATCGTCAAGAGCGGCTAAAGTCTGGGTATTGATAGTAATATTCCCGCCGGTGGCATTACCTTGAGCATTGGTATTGAGCTGGGAATTTTGCCGCAATTGAATATTCCTGGCATTGATGGTCATATTTCCTTTATCGCCGACGGCGGCAAGGGCGTTTAAGCTGGCGCGATTTCCCAAGAAGACGGAATCAGCAGTAATCTGAATGTTGCCCGCTGATCCGTTGCCCGGTGGTAAGAGGTTGCGACTGTGGAAGTTGCTGGCGGCGATCGTGCCCCCATCCTCAATAAAGAGTTTCCGCGTCACTAGAGACAAGTCTCCCCCCCGACCACTACCATTGACCGCACTGGCAAACAGACCACTAGCACCAAAAGGAGTCGCACCAATCAGTTCCACCGTATCCCAGACGCGGATATTCAGAGAACCAGCATCGCCATCGCCCAAAGTGCTGCCTTCGAGGAGGGCACCATCTAGCACCCGCAGGCGCTGAGTTTCCAGGTTCAGAGTGCCGCCAGCTCCCGTGGCGCCTGGTTGCACAGAAACGAATAAGCCGCTGCGAGTACCGTCAAAGGAGGTGCCCGCCAAAGTGACTAATTCGGTAGCCTTGACTATCAAAGCACCCCCAGGACCAGAGCCGAAAGTCCGGGTTGAGATTTGCGCGCCATCAGCCACCCGCAACCGGCCATCGGTTTCAATGGTCAAAGTGCCTCCCTGACCAGAGCTTCTGGTGTCAGCAGCAATTACAGAAATGAGGGGTATTTCTGCATTGTTCTGGTTTTGGCCGAGGATGACCGATGTTGTGGCTCTGATGCTCAGGTTGCCAGCATTTCCAGTTCCGAAGGTACTCGCTGATATTTGGGCGCCATCGATAACGCGCAATTCTTGGGTTGTCAGAGCCATATTGCCAGCATTACCAGTGGCATCTTGGCTGGTGCTGGTAAAGAGTCCAGAGGGAAAGCGTTTTCCCGTAGCATCGCGGAAGTAATCCGCATCGGGAATGGCGATCGCCGAGCCGATGAGTTCGATCGTTTCAGCGGCCATAATTTGCAGATTCCCCCCCTCACCGCTGCCAAAGGTGCCTGCAGATATTTGCCCACCGTCGCGGACGCTCAGGCGTCGAGTTTCAATGGTGAGATTGCCGCCTTTACCGGTATTCAGGGTGTCGGTGTAGATGTTGGCGGGAAAGCCCCCAAGGTCTGTGCCGATGACTTCTATACTATCTGTGGCTTTTAGGGTTAATTCTCCCCCATTGCCAAAGCCAAAACTGCCTGCACCAATTTCCGCACCTTGGTTGACGATGAGGCGTGGGGTTTCAATGGTGAGGTTGCCGCCATTGCCTGTGGCACCTTCTTCGACGAGAGCAAATAGCCCGGTAAATTCACCATCGGCGCCATAAGTGCCGCTTGCTTCTACTTGTGCTGAAGCTCTCACAGTTAAGGAACCAGCATCGCCCGATCCAGCAGTATTAGTGGCAATGTGGGCGCCATCTACTATGCGCAGTTGAGATGTTTCTATGGTCAAATTGCCCCCGCCGCCGGTGGCGCCTGCGACTACGGAGGCAAATATACCGGTGTTGGTGCGATCGTCACTGGCGGTGTCTTCGACTGCGATCGCTTCAAGAGCGCTAATTGTCATCGACCCAGCATTACCCAATCCCGATGTATTCGCCGCTATTTGTCCCCCTTCCGCTACTAGCAGCCTTCCGGTTTCTAGGCTCAAATTTCCCCCATTGCCCGTAGCTCCTGGTGCCACGTTTACTGCCAAGGAGCTGGGTACTGCAAAGTCAGCCGAAGCGCCGATAATATCTACGGTTTGCGCGGCTTTTACCGATATATTTCCGGCATCGCCACTACTGTGAGTGCTGGCGAAGATGCCACCCCCACTGCTGACGATTAAGCGGGCGGTGTCGATCGCGATCTCCCCGCCTCTACCACTGCCAAACGTGGCCGTCGCTAGCAGGGAACTGTTCACCCCTACCTCCTCCCGGGCGGCGATCGTCAAATTACCCGCTTGACCATCCCCAAAGGTAATCGTATTGATCAACCCTCCATCAAGGAGGTTTAACCTGCCAGTTTCTATCGTGATATCTCCGACTTTCCCGGCGGCGATCGTGCTGGTTAAAATTCCAAAATCTCCGGTAAATGAATTCTGGGCTCTCATCCGCACAGGCGTGATAAAATTTTCCAGTAAATACGTCCATCCTCTGCCTCTAGCCATTATGGATTCCCCAGCCCGGATCATAATATTCCCGCCGGTTCCCCCCACGTTACTGATAGCCTTAACTACTCCTCCGTTTAACTCCACCGTATTGGCATTAATTTCTATGTTTCCACCTATGCCAAATTCATTTCCTGTGGTAATAGCGCCAAAGTTGATCGATATTGATTCAGCATCAACCCATAAATTGCCTGTGGTTAAATCGCCGGTTTTTGCATAAGCAGAAATTAAACTATCCTGAACATTAATTCCGTCAGCAGCATTAAGGTAAAGATTACCATTATTGATGCCGACAATAGAATTATCGGTTAAGAAAATATTGGCTCCATGAAAAAACAAGGAATTTTTCCCGTTCCCATTTAAGTTGACTAATGCTTGTTGGCTAAGCTGGATATTTTGCCATGTCTCTACCCCACTATAATCAAAACTCCAACCCCACTCGTGGGGAGATATGGTAATCTTGCCATTTTCTACCGCGCTGATGAAGAGCTTGCCACTATTGGCGTTGATTATGCCACCATTAATGGCGACTTCGCCGCCGATTAAGGCCAGAGTTTTGTCGGGAGGCACTTGCAACCCAGATAATGGTTGATTAACTTCGTCGAGCTGAAGGTCAGCGTAGCCGAGCGGTTCTGATATGATATCGGCAATGTTGAAACTGTGCCCAGATCCGTTAACTTGCAATTGGGCATTCGCATCCCCTGACGGCGTAGCTGACGCGACGCCGAGCGGCGAAGCTGACGCGACGCCAAGAGGCGATCGCATCTGTAGCCCAATGGGAATGCTCACTGTGAGCAGGGGGGGAGCTTCGGGATTAGTGGCGCTAAATTCTAAGCCATTTTCAAATAAGATACTGCTGGCGGTACTGCCTAAGAACGAACCCCGCACATCCAAGCGGGCATTAGCCCCGAACACAATACCGCTGGGATTGATGAAAAATAAATTGGCATTGCCCAATACCCCCAAAGTCCCGTTGATTTGGGATATTTTCCCCCCAGTGACGCGGCTAAAGATATTGTCAATGCCGTTGGGATTAGTAAAATAAGCGCCCCTGCCTTCACCGATGTTGAATTCACCAAAGCTGTGAAACAGGTTGCTGCCCCGAATTGCCCCACCGTCGATTCTATCCGTGGGGAGTCCGTTAATGCTCGTAGGGGTGATGCGGGAGCTTTCCTCACCTAAGCTACGATCGGGGACGATTTGCCCGATACTCGGAGTCGCACTGAACAGGAGACTACAAACAGTAGTGGCTACAGTTGCCCACTTTGCTGGGCTGGTGCTACTGTACTTAGGCAAAATGGAGGATTTGGGGGGTAAATAATGTGAAAATAGCATGGCGTCACCCGAACGACTGCCACTAATTTAGCTTAATTGCTCTGTTCCCCATCCTCCCACCCCTCCCCATCTCCGAGTCTCCCTTAGAAGGGGCGGAAGTTGACAGAAAAGTAGATGCCGTTTTCTTGCCAGGTACGATCGCTCGATTCTACATCAATCAGAGGCACCCCCCATTCAATCCGAGCATCGAGCAAATCTCCCCAGGACATCTGCAAACCTAAACCAGCTCCCAGCAATTTGTTAGACTCTGGGTCTGGGGTAGTGCCACTGTTCCAAGCGATGCCAAAATCGATAAAGGGAACCAGTTGCACTAAACCTTGGACCGCCCCCCCCCTTCCAGGGGGGGCAGAGGAATCCCCTAACTGCAAAACCGGTACGCGCCATTCGGCGGAAGTCAAGATACCATTATCCGTGAGGAGAGTATCTTGGCGGTAGCCCCGAACGCTACGGAACCCCCCCAAGCCAAATTGCTCCAAAGGCACCAGGGTTCTGGGGGCAAATTGGGCGTCAGTTCTAACCACCAGCAAGCTGTTAATCGGCAGGCGGCGGACGTATTGAGCTTGTCCCCGCCAGGAGAAAAAGCGGCCATCGGGGGGTTGAGAATTCACCGTAGCATCAAACCAGCCAGTACCGAGGCTGAACTGCGATCGGGCAGCAAACACTGATGTGGCTGTTCGCGATGTCCACTCCTGGAAAAAACGCAACGCCGATACCCGAGTTTCCCCATCTTCATCGCTACCAGGAGATAAGGGAAAATCAACCCCCAGCAGTGAAGTTTTACTCTGCTGACGAGCTGCCGCTAACCCCAACGTCAAAGACCTAGTAGGAGTTTCAATCACCGGCTGACGCAAGCTCAATTCATAATAAACCGAGTCCCCCAAAATATCCACTCTGTCGAACGGCGGCTCAATTACTTCCGTCTTTGTTGTCCCACCAGACAGACTCACCGCGCCATTGCGCCCATTCACCGGCAAAGTATAGCTGAAATCATAGGCGTTGCTGCCTTCGGTGTTCGTGTAGCTAGCGCTCAAGCTATCCCCAACACCCAATAAATTATCGTGGCTGATCCGTACCCCCCGCCGGACGCTCCCCACACTAGGCGACCTCCCATTATCAGCAAATAACTCCGTAGTAAACGAGTCTGCCTCCTCCACCCGCACTTCCAGCAAGCTCCTCTCTGGTCTAGCTCCCGCCGACAATTCCCCAGATATATTTTCAATTCGGGGGTCAAGTACCAATAGCTGCATCGCTTCTAAGAGGCGGTTTTGATTCAACGGTGCCCTAGTGCCTCGGCTCAACCGGCTGCGGATGTAGTTAGAACTCAGCCGACCGTTAACAAAAACTTTAATATCCTCAAGTCCACCTTCTATCACTTGCACTTTTACGGTGCCGTTGCTGATGGTTTGAGCCGGAATCGCCGCGCCAGAGTTCACATATCCATTATCAGTATAAAGTTTGCTGATTTTGGCTTCTGCTTGCAGCAATTCTGCAAAAGTTATGGGTATATTGGTAAATTCTGCGATTTCTTGGCTCAGTCTTTCTGCCGAAAATGCGGTGTTACCTTCAAACTCAAACCTTTCTACGGTGAAGCGGTCTAGGGGGTTGTTTTCCACTCCCTCTGGGGTGACATTTATGTTCGTCTCCTCTGGGGTAACTTCCGTTTCTTGGCTGCCAGAATTATTGTCACCAGGAGGCATCATTTGCGCTGTGGCTGGTGGCATGAGGCACAAAAGCAGCCAGATGCTCCAGGCAAGATGCTCTATATATCTAATTTTGGCGCATCTCTGGGGCGATGTTTGGCTGGCGCATCTCTGGGGGGACTTGCTGGTAATATTTGTCAATGGCAATTGCGGAAACTGCATATAGCCTAATTTTGTGTCGTAAAAAATTTATTCGTCACTGGGTGAGGGCGGTTTTTTATGTAAGGGCGAAGCATCCCGGCATCAAACGGCTTGATTAAGATTTTTCGGTTCTCCTATGTATTATCGATGCCTTGCCCTGCCAGCGGGGATAAAGGAGAATTGAGGATATATAATATATTTCAAGCCGGGATTTTTTTGACAACAGATTGCATCGCCCTGTCGCCCCATAGGGGCGCCAAAATTAGATTTGCCCGGATCTGCGCCCCCTGTAGGGTAACGAGAACGATGCGCCCAACGCGGTCGCGATCGCAGATATCATATCACATGGTTTTCGGGGGCGTCGCCCCGGTGGGGCGCCAGCATAGCCAAGACCACCCGCTTCAGAAACTGGGGCGCTATGAATGTAGGGCAATGAATGTAAAGCTTTTGGCTACCACAACCCCTACCGCCGGTTTCTCGGATCTACTCACCTAAAATAGGAGTTCCATACCAATGGCAGGATTAACTACCGATGGATTTTACGATTTTACTGCTGGCGATGACACTCTGACGATCGAAACAGCACCGGAGCGAGGGACGATCGCCTCTGCCCCCCAAGGCGTGCGCGCCCTCGAAGGTGACGATAACATATTTGGTTCCACCGCCGCCGACAACATCAACGGCAACCAAGGCGGTGACTCCCTCTATGGCGCTTTTGGGGACGATTACCTCCGGGGGGGTAGAGACAGCGACCTGGTGAATGGCGAAGATGGTAGCGATATCCTCAACGGCAACAAGGGTGAGGATTTCGTCATCGGTGGTGCTGGCAATGATACGGTGCGCGGCGGTCAGGATGCGGACCTCCTCTTAGGTGGCGAAGGTAACGACTTGTTAATCGGCGATTTGGGTTTCGACGGGTTGACGGGAAACGCCGGAGCTGATTGGTTCGTACTCAGGAGTGATGCCATCGATTCGATCGGTGGTGATGCACTGCTGGATTTCCGCGCCGCCGAGGGAGATAAGATTATCCTCACTGGCGGTCTCACCGAAGCCGATTTAACCTTCCAGGAAAAGAATTTATCAATTTCTGACCTGATTAACATCTTCCCCTTACCTGGAGATCTTGAGATTCCGCCAGAATTCCTCACCCCCCAAGTCTTTAGAATGGCAGCGCAGCAGCTTTTAGGTGTGGATATCGACCCCGATGGCAATAATGTCATCACCGGTACATCTATTGTGGTTGCTAGCACCGGTGCGGAGCTGGGTTTTGCCGTCAATGTCACCGCCGCTGACATGACTGGCAATTTCCAAGCTGCCCCCCCAGACTTGCTCTCCCTGGGTTAGAAGGAGGGCAAGGGGACGGGGTGACGGGGGGACGGGGTGACGGCGGTTCGGCTTCGCTCACCGACCTGGTGACGGGGGGACGGGGGGACGGGGGGACGGGGTGACTCGGAGACGGGGAGACGCTGAATGTCATTCCCCCCCCCGCATGCGCATATGTCATTCCCGCGAAGGCGGGAATCCATTACTAATCTGTAGTTCAGCATAAGGAGGGGTCATAGGCGTTTGGTAGGGAGACTTTCTAGACGGGGAGACGGGGAGAAATAATCATCAATCATCAATTATCAATTATCAATTATCAATTATCAATTATCAATTATCAATTATCAATTGTTAAGTTTTGCTACAAACAAGGCTTAAATTCTAATTCTTTGCTAAAAAGATCTTCATAAAGTCCGGGGCGGAAGCCTAGCCCCCAGCGGAGACGCTGGCGGGGACGTTTGGCCTCAACCTGATGGGGAGAGGGCGGAAGATCGAGGAAGCCGAAGTGATCAGCTTCTGCACGAAAACACTTAAGGAGATACTAAATTGCTTTACTCAACTGTATTAGCCGCCGTACCGACTACCCTGGCATGGGATCCGAAAGTCGCGGCGGTGATGATTGTTTGCAATATCATTGCCATTGCTTTCGGCAAATTTACGATTAAATATCCCAGTGCTGGTCCGGCTATGCCCTCTGCCAGTCTTTTCGGCGGTTTTGGCTTGCCCGCAGTCATCGGGACTACTTGCTTCGGCCATATCTTAGGCGCTGGAGTGATTTTGGGACTGGCCAACTTGGGCGCTCTGTAGGGACAATTGATAATTAACAATTGATAATTGATAATTGATACTGTTTAATTGCATTCACATGAATCAGATTGAGCAGGCAATTGATAATTCACGGTAATTGGCTAAATTCACATGAATTAAATTAAGGATTGCCCACCCTATCCAATTATCAATTATCAATTATCAATTATCAATTATCAATTATCAATTATCAATTATCAATTCACCATCTTACTGAGGGCATCGATGAGGTATTCTAGCTGTTGAGATGGAGTAAGGACGCCCCAGCCTCGGATGGTGACTTTGCCTTTGGTGTAGATGAATTTTGGTTGCAAGGTGGGGGGTAGGTTGGCGCTGAGTAGTTTCCAGGCGGGCTCTTCCATTGGGGTTCCTAAGATGATATGCTGCCCTTCTGGCGTGATGCGATCGAATCCCAGTTTTTTGGCGATTTGCTTGAGACGAACAACGCTGAGGAGTTGCTGGGTGCTGGTGGGAATTGGGCCGTAGCGATCGCTCCACTCGGCGGCAATTTGATTTAATTCTGCCTCGGTCTCCGCCACAGCCACTGCCCGATAAGCGCTCATCTTTTGGTCTAAATCGGGAATATAATCGGCAGGAATAAAAGCCGTCAGGCGCAAATCGATTTGGGTGTCATCCACTTGGGGGATTTCCTGACCGCGAATTTCATTAATGGCTTCGGTGAGCATTTCCACATAGAGGTCAAAGCCGATCGCATCCATCTGACCCGACTGTTCCGCCCCTAAAATATTCCCCACGCCGCGAATTTCCATATCCCGCATCGCCAGTTGATAGCCTGACCCCAACTGGGTAAATTCCTGAATTGCCCGCAGGCGGGAGCGCGCTGCATCCGTGAGGCTGACCACACCATCACTCCCTTGGGGGTAAAACATCCAGGCGTGAGCCTGAATACCTGCGCGCCCCACCCGCCCCCGGAGCTGATACAGTTGGGCTAACCCAAACTTATGCGCATCCTCGATTAAGATGGTGTTGACGCGGGGGATATCTAGGCCCGATTCAATAATCGTGGTACTCAACAGGATATCCACTTCGCCAGCGCCAACCCCGAGCATAATTGATTCTAATTCCGCTGGGTCCATTTGTCCGTGAGCCACGGCGATGCGAGCGGATGGCACTAACTCGCGCAGTTTTGCCGCTACCTCCTCAATACCTTCAATGCGGGGTAGCACATAGAACACCTGTCCTCCCCGCTCCAACTCGTGGCGAATGGCCATCCGCACCATTTCCTGGTTGTAGGGAGCGAGGTGGGTTTGAATGGGTCGCCGTCCGGGGGGTGGGGTGATAATGGAACTCATCTCCCGCACTCCAGATATGGCCATATACAAAGTCCGGGGGATGGGGGTGGCGCTGAGAGTCAGCACGTCTAGCTGGGTTTTCAGGGATTTGATTTTTTCCTTTTGGTTGACGCCGAAGCGCTGTTCTTCATCGACCACCAGCAGTCCTAAATCGCGAAACCGCACGGATGAACCCAAGAGGGCCTGGGTGCCTACTACTACGTCGATCTCTCCGGTTTGCAGTTTTTTTAAAATTTGGGTGCGTTCGCTGGCAGAGCGAAACCGGTTGAGCAGAGCGACGTTGATGGGGTAGGGGGCAAACCGCTCTTTGATGGTGTGGTAATGCTGTTGGGTGAGGATGGTGGTGGGTGCGAGGAGGGCGACTTGTTTGCCTGCGGTGACGACTTTAAAGATGGCACGGATGGCGACTTCGGTTTTGCCAAATCCCACATCTCCCACTACGAGGCGGTCCATTGGTCGATCGCTCTCTAAATCCCGCTTCACGTCTTGAATGGCTTTGAGCTGGTCGGCGGTGGGTTCATAGGGAAAAGAATCTTCTAATTCCCTCTGCCACGGGCTATCTTCCGGGTGGGCATAGCCTTTTTGCTCGGAACGTTTGGCGTATAGTTGCAATAAATCTACCGCTAAAGATTTAATTGCTTTCCTGACTTTTTTCTTGGTATTTTCCCAGGCTTTGCTACTGAGTTTATGCAGTTCGGGTTTTTTATCGGTGGTGCTGCGAAACCTGGAAAGAGTGCCCATCCTGTCGGCTGGGACGCGCAGTAAACCATCGGCATATTTGATGGTTAAATATTCCCGGTTATCCAGGTTTTCCAGTTTAATAAACTGGCCGATGCCGTGGTGGCGATGTACTACGTAATCCCCTGGGCTAACTTTATTTAAATCTATCTGTTTGGAAGCGGCTTGGCGGCGCTTGCGCAGATATGTGGGGGTGGCCAAGACGTGCTGGCCGTAAAATTCCCTGTCGGTGACGATGACTAGGCGAAACTGGGGTAAAATCAACCCTTCTAGTTCGGCGGTGCCGTTGTATTTCAGGGCTACTGGGGTCTTTTGCCCGATGAGTATTTCAATGGCTCGGTAGTCCTGGGGGTTGGGGACGAATTGAGCGGGGCAGTCGTGTTCTTGGAGCAGGGAAACTGAGCGGGATGGCTGGGCAGAAATTAAAAATACGTTTTGCTTACGGCTCAGTTCTTCGAGGAGGAATGAGGCCACTTTGGCAAACTGGTGGGGGACTATGGGCACCGGTCTGGTGGCAATATTCATGGTGTGCAACCCATCCCTGATTCTGGTTTGGGACTCTGTGGCGATTTGCAGTTCTTGCAGGTAAATCTGGGGAAAGGTCTGGCACCACAGGGGCGCCTCTGACGGGGAGGCGTCTTGATTCTTGGTGCTATTTCTGCTGAGAAGATGGGTGGTTTGGGATAGGTGTGTGGGCTCGTCGATCGCTATGAGGGTATTGGCGGGTAAATAATCTAGTAGGGATGCGATCGCTAACGCCGACCCCTGGTCCCCTAGTCCCCCCGTCCCCTCTCCATCCCCCCTACCCCCCTTTGAAAGGGGGGCTTTTCCGGAATCCCCCCAACCCCCCTTTGAAAGGGGGGAGTCACCTCCTTTGACTATTCTAAAAAAGGCGGTGGGGGTGACGATCGCTGTATCAATCTTATCTAGAGACCGCTGGGTGGCTGGGTCAAATTCCCGCATTTTTTCCAGGCGATCGCCAAACCACTCCAGACGACATGGCAGCTCCGATGTAACCGGAAACACATCGAGGATGTCTCCCCTTTTGCTCCACTGACCCTCGTTTTCCACCAGAGACACCCGCTCATATCCCAGCATGGTCAATCTTTCCCCCAGAGCCTCCAGGTTCTGGCTCATTCCTAGGCGCAAGGTCAAGCAGTCCTCGGTAAAAACTGCTGGTGGCGGGAGGTGCGGTTGCAAAGCCTGCTCCGTCGTGACAATGGCCATAGTTTTACCAGAGGCTTCTAATGCCAAGTCCGTCAGTACCTGCATTTGCCCCCACACGGTTTCTGAACCGGTAGGTCTGACCCGCGTCGGTACAGACTCCCCGAGGGGAGACGGGGAGACGGGGGGACGGGGAGAGGTGGGAAGATGGGGAAGAGGGGGAGGGGTGGGAAGAGGGGGAAGAGGGGGAGGGGGGGGAAGAGGGGGAAGAGGGGGAGGAGGGGGA
>Ga0209172_10001911_pt1 | contig 40324 bp, 34 predicted proteins | sample LarsenN4metaG_FD_184113 | JGI IMG/M metagenome (GOLD analysis project Ga0209172, IMG submission 184113) | Hot spring sediment bacterial and archeal communities from British Columbia, Canada, to study Microbial Dark Matter (Phase II) - Larsen... ... | reverse complement strand
GCCCTGCCGAACACCACGAGCGGCCAGCACGGCTGCCGTTTGCTCCGCCAAGCGCTCCAGCTCCGCATAGGTGCAGACCGTGAGCCCAGCACGCTGCTCAACAAGCACGGCCGGGCGGTCGGCGAACCGCTTCGCCGTGGCCTGAAATCGCTCGTAAAGGTTGGTCATGGCCTGAAGATGGCCCGCGCGGCGCGCCAGCGCACCTGCGGCCCGAATAACCCGCCCCGCTCGCACTGTCAAGCAGTCTGGCTGTCTCTCACCGGACCCTAGTTTTCGGCAGCCAAGACGGCTAGCGACGATGGTCCGGCCGGGGGAACTCGAAGATGCCGAGCGTTTCCGAAGCCATCAGCAAGCGCTTCGCCTCGACGAGGATGGCCACGGCTTCCAGCCGCTGGCCCATATCCGTGAAAACGCGGTACGAGCGCAAGCGCTGCCCTTCGGCGTCAAAATGCATCACCACGCCGCCGGTGGCCAGCCAGATTTCTTCTTTCTCGGGATCCACGCCCAGAGCAGTGATGGTCGGCTTGAGCCCCACCGGGCCGCCACGCTCCTGCCTGGAGATTTCGCGGCGCGTGGCCTGCGCCGCAGCGGCCACGTCCAGCGAGGTGGCTTCGATCTCCGCCGCAAGGTAGCCGAACCGGTCGTACTTGCGCACGGTCGGCTCGGGCAGATAAGAGAATGAGAAATACAGGTTGTGTCGGGCGTCGCGGGCCAGTCGGCCAACGTTCAGATAACGGCTCAATTCGGCGCGCGCGGCCAGGTCGGTCAACTCGCCGAAGGCTCGCACTTCACGCCCAAAACCATCGAACACCGTAATCAGGGTTTCCGACTTCAAGGAGGCTACAGCCACTTCACCATCCGGCAGGCAGGCCACCGAAGTGGGGCCCGCAATGCGTAGCGCGCGCAGAAACCGACCGGTGGGCTCAAAGACCTTCACAGCATTGCCTCCCCGGTCGGCAATGTAGAACCTTCCCGCGGCGTCCACATCCAAGTCATTGCCGTAGACCACAGCGGGCTGCTTTTTCTCATCGGGCGTGGCGGTCGGCGGGTGTCCCAATGCGATGCGACTGGCCAGTTTGCCGTCAGCGCCGAAAACCAACACTTCCGGCACGGTGCCGCGCAGGACGTAGTAGTTGCCGCCCGCCGGAGTCGAGTAGGCCCTTATGGCTGTTACGCCGGGGCCCGCCTCGGCAAATACCGGACGGGTGGCGTCCCAGGTTATTTCATCCTGGGGCAGGGCCAACGCCCCTAGGAGCGCAAACAGCCAGCGCAGATTCATCGGAAACATAATTATATACACGCCCCCCTCGGGCACGAGGAAAGACCAGGAATCGAAAAGCAGGACGGGAAAGAAAGGACGCGGCCGAGTAAGCAGCGCCGTGGCGGGCTTCCGCAACGCGCTACCGCGTGGAATCGCCGGGATCGAACGCCGGCGACAGGAGGCCAAAGGGATCGAAAACCCCGGCGCGCGCAGGCCGCCGGGCGGTGCGTGCCGCGCGGAGCAAACCTGCCCGGCGGGGCGGGAGGACGCCGCGCCGCAATTGCCGCAGGTATGTGTCCGGTAGGGCACGGGCTACGCGAGCAGCCGAGCCGGGACGTCCGGCCAGATAACCTTCGGCGGCAAGGCCCTGGTAGGCAGCCAGCACGGTGCTGCGTGAGACACGCAGCGCAGCCGCTAGAGCCTGTGTCGAAGGAAGTCGCTGTCCCGGCAGCAATCCCCCCAGGACGATCATGCTGCGCAGCGCTTCCGTGATCTGCCGGTGAAGTGGAACCCCGCTGGCCCGGTGCAGCACAATGGCAGGATATTTCCACTCTAAAAAGCGCTTGGCCATCGCGCTCCCCTCTTCCCTTGTCCCCGAAAAGTGCCTTCCCCTGCCGTCACTATGGCATAAGTTTGCCACCTCGCGCACGACAAATCTGCACACTCAAGGACGACATGCTCCTTGTGATGCTCGCGAACCACAGGTTTCTCTGACTAGCGCCTCAGGGCCTGGATGCGAGCGATAAGCTGCGGATCGTTCGGCAGTAGGTCGGAAGCGGGCAAGCGGCCGACCAGTTCGCGCCACTTGGGCTCGCGCGCGAAGACCTTGCGGAACAACGGCAGCGCCTCTTCCACCTGCCCGGCGCTGACCATCGTAACGGCGTGCCAGAAGACGATCTCCACCATCTGCGGAAGAAGCTTTTCCGCAGCACCGTACTCGCGCCGGGCGCATTCCCAGTCTTTCTTCTCCGCGCAGGCGTCACCGGCATTCATGTGGTTATAGGCGCGAGCTACTCCCACTAGGCGGCGCAGCTCCACCAGCGGCTGTGGGTGATCCTCCACGCGTAGATCAACGATGCGGTCCACCCAGGGTTTGCCGCTGGACTGGCCCTTGACGACCAGGATGGCGGCAGATTGCTTGCCGCGGATATCACCGCCTTCGCGCTCAGCAGCCTCGAGCGCGGCAAGCAGCTTTTCCGTCAGGTCGCCCTGGGCGGCCTCGAATGCGCGAGCCATGGCCTCCCACACTGTGGACTTGTCCATCAGGTTGGCCTGCGCAGAGTAGTTCTGCCCGACATGATGCCCGGCGGCGGCGATGCATTTCTTCCCCGTGTAGGCGGCCACGCGGCCCTGCGCGTCAATGAAGGCCACCTGGCGGACATCACGGCCCGGGTCCTGCGCCACCAAAGCCTCGAGCGCCTGCGGCGCAGCGATGCCGTTGCGCAGCATCACCAGGCCTTTGGGCCCATAGGCCGGTTCGACGAACGACTGCGTGGCCACGGCGCCTACGCCGGCCTCAGCCCACGTAACAATCGATCCGACCGAAAACCAGTGCGATTGCACGGCCACGCCCAGCTCGCCGGTCTGCGGGTCCCGCGCCACAATCGAATAGGTAGCCACCAGCCGCGGCGGCTGGGGCCGGCCTTGCGCAGCCAGTTGCCCCGCTGCCACCATTGCGATAACCACTGTCAGGACGATGCGCCTCACGGTCTGCCTCCTCACGAGCCCTGCCAGAAGGGCTTCTCCAATCTACCCGCTACACGCAAGCGGACAACTATCCTACCAAGCCGCGCAAGGGCACGCCGGCCTCCAGGTACAGGCTTTTCATCCGCGTCGAAACTGCGGGTCGCTTTCGGCGACTGGCTGCACAAGAATTGCGACCAGGTCGGCGTCCGCTACGCCGCCGCACTGGCGCGCCACTGCACCACAACGCGCGTGTGACCCCGGGGTCTCCCTGCGGGAACGTTGCCCTTTCCTTCTGGGTTTCGAGTGTACGGCTTACGAGGCGGCGGGAACGGGGAGGGCTTTGGTGGCGCGCTTGTTGGTGTAGAGCGCCTGGTCGGCGCGGTCGAGCATGTGCTCGAGGGTGTCGTCCGGCTGGAAGCCGGACCAGCCCGCAGCAAAGCGGATGACGATGGGCGAGCCGTTGTACGCGGTCTCCGGCGTGCCCAGACGCTCCAGCAGTTGCTGGCAATGCTCTGGTGGACATTCCGGCAGAACCACCATGAATTCGTCGCCGCCCAGGCGCGCGGCAAAGTCGGAAACGCGGGTGACTCTGTTTAGCTGCTCGGCAAAGTGCTTCAGCACCTGGTCCCCGGCCGCGTGCCCGAGTTGGTCGTTGATCTGCTTGAAGTCGTTCAGGTCAATCAGTAGCACGCTCAGCGGATGGCCGTAGCGGCGCGAGCGGTCCATTTCCGCCCGTAGTCGGTCTTCGGCAAACCTCCGGTTGAACAGCCCGGTCAGCGGGTCGTGCATGGCCAGCCGGCGGAATTCCTGTGCCCGCATCTCCAGCCGCACCATCACTTCGATCTGCTCGGCCAATTGGCGGCGCAGCCGCTTGATGACCACCTGCTGGTAGATCGTGTAGGTGTTGAACAGCAGAACCAGGCCTACCAGCCCGCGCACGGCCAGGCTGAGTTGCAGTTTGTAGAATGCGTCGGTCTGCATCAGGGTGGGGAACGACAACGAAACCACACCCACCGTCAGCAGCAACATCACCACGACGGCGGCCCACCACAGCCACCAGTCACGCCGCTCGAGTCGCCGTAAGCGCTCCTGGATTTCCTGCATGCGCCTGATCGGCGATTCTTCGGGCATCTGCCGTTCCACTTGGTTCATGCGACGCACTCCGCAGGAACTCCTTGCAGTGTTTCCCATTATAGGCTCCGGCCATCGGGGCACCCTGAACGAAAGGGCGAGCGCCGTTCCAAAATGGCACCCTCTTCCGCCTTGAAACTTCCGAAGCCGAAACCACGCGGTCAGACAGAGGGCCGCGGGTGCGGGAAGAAGTGTGTCCCCGCGCATGGCGTCCCAATTGCGCGAGATGTGTTTGCCGAGGCTATTCGCGCCCTCCTGCCGTTCTCAGGGCGCGGACATAGTGATCGGCTTCACGCGTGGGCCGCGGGATTCGGTAGCCGTCGCAGACCGCCAGGGTCAGCTCGATGGCGCGCGCCAGCGAAACGCGATAGCCCTGCGAGACGTAAATGGGCCGCACTCCCGGGCGCGTGCGCAGCACGGCCCCGATCACTTCGCCGGCATCTTCGAGTGGAGTCCATGCCCCACGCCTAGTTCCCGGCTCCCGGTGAGTTCCGATCAGGCGCGACTTCGCGCAACCAACCGTCGGCCGGTCGAGCAGCAACCCGAGGTGGCACGCCAACCCGAACCGCCGCGGATGTGCGTAGCCCTGCGCGTCGCAGAAAATCAGATCCGGTGCGGCACGCAGTCGGGCGAACGCCTTCAGCAGCCCGGGGGTTTCGCGGAAGCTCAGCAGACCGGGCACGTACGGGAAGCTGACCCGCAGGGTAGCGCTGGCGCGCTCGAGCTCCTGCATTTCCGGGAAACGGTAGACGATTACGCCAGCCACGACGACGCCGCGATCATCAATGGCCACATCCGCACCGGCTATGCACCGCAGCTCCGACAGTCGGTCGTCAAGCACAAGCTGTTTCCTCAGTTCGGTCTGCATGCGGCGCGCTTCGGCTGGCGCGACGTCCCAGGGATGCAGTTGCCTTGCCTTCATGGCCTCCTGGGCGCGGACCCTAGTCGCCGCGTGCGGCCCTGTCAAGGACGAGGAACCATCTGAGACAGAACTATGCGGACGCCCAAGCGGCGCCCGGTAAGCCAGTCAGCATTTGAGCCTCGGTTCTACCGATGCGTGGCAGGTTCGGCAGCAGGGTGCATTCCAAGCTGGGGCACCTCATGAGTGCCGCGCGGCGGCGGATCCTGGTGGAAGCGGTAGAAGTGGTTGAGCGGGCCGGGCCCTTTGCCGACGGCATAGGCGCGCTCGATGGCCTTCGTGACGTAGGCCTTGGCCAGCATCACGGCATCAGGCAGGTGCTTGCCCAGCGCCAGTTGCGCGGCGATGGCAGAAGCAAATGTGCAACCGGAGCCATGCGTGTTCTCGCTTTTTACGCGGTCGCCGCCAAAGGTCAGCAACTCGGTGCCATCGAAGAAGACATCAATCGCCTTCTCCATGTGGCCGCCCTTAACGACCACAGCACGGGCGCCGCGCTCGACCAGCTTCTGCGCTGCGGCTTTCATCGCGTTCAGATCGGTGAGTTCGGTGCCCGTGAGCAGCTCAGCTTCGTAGATGTTCGGAGTGACGATGGTGGCGCGCTTCATCAACTCTTCGGCCAGAAACTTGACCCCGCTCGCATCCAGCAACTCCGCACCGCCGGCCTGGGCCTTAGCCACCGGGTCAAGCACCACGTGGGTGAATTTGTACTTGTCCAGAATCTCCGCGACGACCGCAGCGTTGGCCCGGTTGCCGAGCATGCCGATCTTTACCGCCGCCACGGGAGCGTCTCCCAGCAGCCACTCGAGCTGCGCACGAAGCGTCGCGGCCGGTGTTACGTGCGTGCTCTTCACGCCCTGCGTGGACTGCACGGTCAGCGCAGTCACCGCCGCCACGCCATAGCAGTTGTGCGTTGCAAACGTTTTCAGGTCGGCGGCGATCCCCGCGCCGCACGACGGGTCAAACCCCGCAATGGTGAGCACGATCGGCGGGGCCTGGTGCACGTGATTGCCCAACGTTCAGTGCCCTCCGCGCATGGCGCCCCAATACAGGGCGGCTTCGCTGGAACGCGCAAGCGAAGCAGGCTACACAAACTCTACGCGGCTTTTTCCCTGCAAGGCAAGCGCAAAATTTCAGCGCTGCTTGGCGCGCACGCCGCTGCGCGAGAATCTGAAGCTTGCGGCGCAGCAGCGGCTCCAACAGATGCCAGGCGTCCAGCGCTTGCTGGGGGCCATGCGCGGCACCACCCGCGCGTGAACGACTGTCTGCTCCTGCCGAAGTTGCTCGCCGAAAGCGGCGCGGACTTCTTGGTCGCCGGCACCGTGGCGGCCATGGCCCACGGTGCTGCACGGACCACGCGGGGCAACGCCATTCGACCCTGCGGCGCTGAGCAGATCCTGCGACAGATGGAAAGCGCGGGAGCCTACGGGAACAGTCCGCGGACGGTAGTGGCTTCAGCGACGCGGCCCACAGCGAGGATGTAGGCGGCGGTGCGCATGTGGCAATGGTGCTTGCGCGCAGTCTCGTGAACGTCGCGGAAAGCTCTCTTCATGACGAACTCGAGCCGCTGGTTGACTTCCTGCTCCTGCCAGAAGTAGCCCTGGAGGTTCTGTGCCCACTCGAAGTAGCTGACCGTGACGCCCCCGGCGTTGGCCAGAATATCCGGCACCATGAAGACGCCCTTGCGGGCCAGGATTTCGTCGGCGCGGGGGGTAGTGGGACCGTTGGCCGCCTCGGCGATGATCTTGGCTTTGATCTGGTCGGCGTTGTCCAGCGTGATGACGTTCTCGAGCGCCGCGGGGATCAGGATGTCGCATTTGAGAGTCAACAGGTCTTCGTTCGAGAGCCGCGAGGTGCCGGGCATGCCCACGACGGTTCCGGTGCGCTCCTTGTAACGCAACGCGCGCAGGGGATCAATGCCGCGGGAGTTGTGAACGCCCCCGCGCGAATCGCTGATGGCAATAATCTTCGCTTTCTTCTCCGCGAACAAGCGCGCGGCAATAGCGCCGGCATTGCCGAAGCCCTGAATGGCAACGGTGGCCCCGCGGAGGGAAATTTTCTTGACCTTGCAGGCCTCCTCGCAAGCATATAAGCAGCCCCGCGCGGTGGCTTCGTTGCGCCCCTCGGAGCCGCCCAGCGGAACCGGCTTGCCAGTCACCACCCCCAGCGCCGAATAGCCTACGGTCATCGAGTAGGTGTCCATGATCCAGGCCATGGTCTGCGGGTCCGTATAGACGTCGGGAGCGGGGATGTCGCGGTCGGGCCCGATGATAGGCAGTATCTCCGAGACGTAGCGGCGCGTCAGGCGCTCGAGCTCGCCCTTGCTCATGCGCTTCGGGTCGCAGATCACCCCGCCCTTGCCGCCTCCGAACGGCACATTGACCGTGGCCGTTTTCCACGTCATCCAGGCGGCCAAGGCCTTCACTTCGTCCAGCGAAACGTTGGGGTGATAACGGATGCCGCCCTTGGCCGGACCGCGCGCGATGTTGTGCTGCACGCGGTACCCCGTGAAAACTTTCACCTGACCGTTGTCCATCTTCACCGGGATGGACACTTCCATGACGCGCTTCGGCGAGCGCAGCACCTGCCGCAGCCCCGGGTCCAGTTTCAGGTACTCGGCGGCAATGTCAAACTGAAGCTGAGAAATCCGGAACGGGTTCAGGTCTTCGCGCGGCGCCATCCGGGGAAGCGGTTGAGGCGCTGCCTTCGCCACCGTGGCCATCGTTGCCCCCTCGTCTTATCCTCCAGCGACCCGCCGCTGCGCATCCCGATAGCGCTCGCGGCATTCCGCCGAACAAAAGTGAATTACGTGGCCCGACTGCTCCAAGGTATAAGAGATTTCCGCGGAAACGTGCGTGCCGCACACCGGATCGCGCACCAGACGCGCTTCGGGCCGAGCGGGCAGTCTTGGCTGCCTGCTCTGCTGCCGGCGCAACGCAGATTGCCAGCCGAACCAGCCAGACACAATCCGCACCAGCCAGCCCAGAATCACCACCCACAGAATAAACTGCAAGATGCGGAGCAGAATGGACACGTACGTTCTGTTTGCTCCTTGCTCCCACGCTACGTGGTCGGCTCGTCTGCCGCGCAATGAGACGGTAACTGTAGCGAAATGCGGAGTTTAGTAATGCTTGGCGTCTGTGTCAACGGAAACCACCCTGGAATCGCGTTTCCGAGAAGTACTAGAACCAATGCAGAGCGGTGGTCAATAGAAGACAAGGAATTGATAAAAAATAGGTTAGAACCAGGACAGGGGGTCGGCTTTTCGTGGCCCACCCTGTAGGAAAAGTCCCATCTTTTAAGAGGAGTGAGCGCGTAGGCCCTCAAGAACTTTTGCGAGATGAGGCCGCCGAGCCGGATGCCTTCGAACCCCGAGAGGGTTCCCTAGAGGCTGGTGATCTTGTACCGGACGGCATCACCCAGCGCCAGCTTTTCAATAACCAAGCGGGCAGCCCGCCTGAAAACGGCGCCTGCGGGCCGATTGCGCCGGGGCTTGTCCTGTTGCGGGATCAGGTGTCGCCACGGCGGTTCGTCAGTCCCCTGTAGAGCGAGGCTCGATGCGTTCGGTCCACATGTAGCGGTGCAGGGCCTCGGGGATCAGTATCGAGCCGTCTTCCTGCTGGTAGTTTTCAATCAGGGCGAGCCAGGTGCGGCCGACAGCCAGGCCCGAGCCGTTCAGCGTGTGGACGTAGTCGCTTTTGCCGCCCCGCGGCTTGTAGCGGATGCCCGCGCGGCGCGCCTGGAAAGCCTCGCAGTTCGAGCAGGAGGAAATCTCCTTGAACTCGCCAGCCGAAGGCAGCCACACCTCGATGTCGTAGGTTTTTGCCGAAGCAAATCCCATGTCGGCGGTGCAAAGCTGCACGACGCGATAGTGCAGGCCCAGCTTTTGCAGGATGGATTCCGCGTCGCGCACCAGGGACTCTAGCTCGTCGTAGCTTTGCTCGGGAGTCGTGAACTTAAACAGCTCAACCTTCTGGAACTGGTGCTGCCGCGTGATGCCGCGGGTCTCCTTGCCGGCCGCACCAGCCTCGGAACGAAAGCAGGCCGTCCACGCGCAGAGCTTGATGGGCAGCGCCTCGGCATCCAGCGTCTCGTCGCGGTAGAGATTGGCCAGCTCGACTTCCGCGGTCGGCGTCAGCCACAGGTCAGTGCCTTCCAAGCGGAACATGTCTGCGGCGAACTTCGGCAACTGGCCCACACCAACCAGCGACGCGGAGTTTACAACGAAGGGCGGGAGGATTTCCGTGTAGCCGTGCTGCTGGGTGTGCACATCCAGCATGAAGTTGGCCAGCGCTCGTTCCAGCCGCGCCCCTTGCCCCCTGTACAGCGCGAAACGCGAGCCGGCAATCTTCGCTGCGCGCGGCAGGTCGAGGATTCCCGCGCGCTGGGCCACTTCCCAGTGCGGGCGCGGCAGGAAGGTGAATTTGGGCGGCGCGCCCCACCGGCGCACCTCGACGTTGTCTTCCGGGCCGCGACCCACGGGCGCCGACCGGTGCGGGAAGTTCGGCACCGTGAGCATGAACTCGCGCAGCCGCTCGTCCAGCGCGGCGGTGCGCTCGTCGTACTGCTTGATTTGATCGGAGACGCGCCTCATCTCCGCGAGCATGGCCGTGGTGTCCTGACCGGCCTTTTTCAGCCGGGCGATTTCTTCGCTCGCGCGGTTGCGCTCAGCCTTCAGGCGTTCGGCCGCGGTGATAAGCTGGCGGCGCTCGGTGTCGAGCGCGCGGAAGCCGTCCAGATCCAGCACGATGCCGCGGTTTCGCGCCATCTGTGCAGCAAGATCCAGATGCTCGCGAAAGAAATTCAGGTCGTGCATCGCGGGAAAGGATACTCGCGGCAGGCGGCCGCTGGCTAGTGCCGTGCCAACTTTTTTCAGTTCGACCGGCCGTGCATCTTTGACACGCACCCCGACTTGCCTTACTGTCAGCCTATGAGGCGGCAGCTTGTCTTTCTGGGGCTCGCACTGGCCTTGCTCGCTGCGTGTCGGGGGAAGCCTCCGGCGCCATCGGCTGTTCCGCCGGAAAAGGAGTTGCGCCCGGCACTCGACAAATACCTGGCCAGCCGCTCTGGGCTCAACCTGCCAGCCATGGACATCGAAATCAAGAAGGCCAGCGTGCAGGGCAACGCGGCGGAGGCGTTGGTAGAGTTCCGCACCAAAGATGGCCAGGGCTCGATGCAGATGACCTATACATTCGAGCGGCAGGGCCATGAGTGGGTGGTCAAGGGCGCGAAAGGTTCGAGCATAGGCACACCGGAGAGTGAAACCGCGCAACCGGGCAAACTACCAGCCGGTCACCCGCCACCGGATTCGCCTGCCCAGCCGCCGAAAAGGCCCTAGCAACTTTGCAGGGATCTCGCTGAACACAGCGGAGGCACGCTACTCGCTGGGGCCTCCCCGCAGCTTGCCTCCTCTCGCACCTACGACTATAGTGGCCGCGGATGCATGGAAAGCCGCGATGAACCGCAGGATCCTCACTGAGCTTGCCCGGCTACTCGGCAAAGAAAACGTCCTGCACGAGCCGGAAGATCTGCTGCTTTATGAATACGACGGCTCGGTGGAAGTGGCCCGTCCCGACTGTGTGGTTTTTCCGCGCTCTACTGAAGAGGTGGTGGGCATCGTGCGCCTTGCTAGCCGCCACGCCATCCCCGTTGTGGGCCGCGGCGCTGGAACCGGGCTTTCCGGAGGGGCCTTGGCGCGCCACGGGGGAATCATCATGGTTTTCTCGCGGATGAACCGCATCCTCGAACTGGATCTGGAGAACCAGCGCGCCGTGGTGCAGCCAGGGGTGGTCAACCTGGACCTCAGCAAAGCCGTCGAGCACGCCGGCTTGTACTTCGCGCCGGACCCATCGAGCCAGAAGGCCTGCACCATCGGCGGCAACGTGGCGGAAAACGCCGGTGGGCCGCACACGCTGGCCTACGGGGTGACCACGAACCACGTGACCGGACTCGAACTCGTGCTGCCCAACGGCGAAGTCGTCCGCGTGGGCAGCAAGACCGTGGACACACCCGGCTACGACCTGACCGGCCTACTGGTCGGTTCGGAAGGCACGCTGGCTCTCATCACCGAAATTACCGTGAAGCTCTCCCGCCTGCCGGAAGCGGTGAAAACGCTGCTGGCCGTGTTTGACGCGGTGGACGACGCCACGGAAACCGTCGTGGACATCACTGCGCGCGCCATCACGCCTGCGGCCTGCGAGATGCTCGACGGCTGGACGCTGCGCGCCGTGGAAGCCTTCGTGCACGCCGGGTTCCCCCTGGACAGCGCCGCCGTGCTGCTGATGGAAGTCGAAGGCCTGCGCGAAGCCGTCGAATGGCAGGCGGAGCAGGTGCGCGAAGTCTGCCTGCGGCATCGGGCCCGCGAGGTCCGCGTCGCGCGCGACGAAGCCGAGCGACAGCGGCTCTGGTCCGGGCGCAAAAACGCTTTCGGTGCTGTCGGCCGACTCTCCCCCAGCTACTACGTTCAGGACGGCGTCATTCCGCGCACCAAGCTCCCCGTCACCCTGCGCAAGATTGACGAGATCGGCCGAAACCATGGCTTCCAGATCGGCAATATCTTCCACGCCGGCGACGGCAACCTACACCCCATTATCCTGTTCGATTCGCGCGACGCGGAACAGTTCGAGCGCGCCGTAGCCACGGCCAGCGAAATCATGGCCTTCTGTCTTTCCCTGGGCGGCGCGCTGACCGGAGAGCACGGCGTGGGCATGGAAAAAAGCGAGCTGATGCCGCTGATGTTCACGCCCGAGGACATGGCCCTGATGCGTCGCGTCCACGACGCGTTCAACCCCACGGGCTTGCTCAACCCCGGGAAGATTTTTCCCACCGGCAAAGGCTGCGGCGAGATCCGCGCGCAGCCTCTGCCGCTCTCCGCAACTTCCCCATGAGGACCGGCACGGCAGCCGCAACGCGCCTAGCCGATGTGGTCGGCGCTGAACACCTTATCCTCGAACCTGAATCACTGGCCCGCTACGCGGTGGACGGCGTCACGCCAGCCGTGGCGGTGCGTCCCGGCACAGCTCGCGAAGTGACGGAAGTGGTGCGCTTGGCGCGCAGCGAGAAGCTGGCCACGATTCCGCTGGGCGCGCGCAAGCTCACGGGCATCGGCATGCCCCCCGCTCGCTTCGACCTTGCACTGGATCTGACCCGGCTCGGCCGCGTTCTGGCCTATGATCCCGGCGACCTGACGCTTTCCGTCGAAGTGGGCCTGCGTATCGCCAGGCTGAACGAAACACTAGCTGAGAAAAACCAGTTCCTGCCGCTGCTGACGCCCTTCCACAGCGAGGTCACCATAGGTGGCATCCTCGCCACCAACCTTTCCGGCCCCCAGCGCCATGCTTACGGCACGGCGCGCGACTTCGTGCTCGGCCTGGAATTCGTCACCGGCGCTGGCGAATGCGCTAAGAGCGGCGGTCGCGTGGTCAAGAACGTCACCGGCTACGACCTGCACAAGCTGCTCATCGGCTCGCTAGGGACGCTCGCCGTGATTACCGTCGCCAACTTTCGCACGTTCCCCCTCCCGCCCGCACAGACGACGCTGGTCGCCGTGTTCGCGGAAAGGAGCAGGGCACTGGGCTTGCAGGAAGCCATCCAGCGATCACCCCTCGCGCCCCACGCACTGGAAATTCTCTCCCCTGCGATGGCTGGGCTGCTTGACCCTGACCAGCGCTTTCTCTCGGCCCGGCATTGGTCGCTGCTCGCCGCCGCGGCTGGCAATCAACGCGTCGTGGAACGTCACGCCAGCGATCTGCAGCAAATGGCTGAGCACGCTCGCGCGGACTCGTTTCGCCGACTGACGAGGGAGGAAGAAAAAACCGCCTGGACGAGCGTGCGGGAGTATCCCGCAGTGGCTGCGCAGGCCTCGCCCGCGGCAACGATCGTGAAGATGAACACGCCGCCGACGCGATTCGGCGAGCGGCTGGCCCAGGCCATGCGCATCGCCGAAGCCCACGAGCTGCCCTGGGCCGCGCTGGTGCGCGCCGCGGGCATAATCTACTTCCTGCTGCTCCCGGGACGAAAAGACGAAGCCACGCTCCGCAGCCTGGAGGAAGCGGCGCGGGAGCTGATGCGCGTCGCGGTGAACGGTGGAAGCGTGGTGCTCGAGTGGTGCCCCGCGGAGCTGAAGCGCGGAACCAACGTCTGGGGCAGCGCGCGTGGTGACCTGCGGCTCATGCGCAAGCTCAAGGCTGCCTTCGACCCGGACAACGTCCTCAGCCCCGGTCGCTACCTGGGAGGCATCTAGCGTGCCCAGGGCCCAGACGCCTGCTGCGACCAGCGGCTTTGCCGGGCCCGACAAGCCGCAGTGGGATGACTACGCGCGCTGCATCCACTGCGGCTTGTGCCTGAATCACTGCCCCACTTACCGGCTGTGGGGGCTGGAAGCTGATTCGCCGCGCGGGCGCATCCGCCAGATACTGCTCGTGGATCAGGGTCGGCTGGCGCTCGGCCCCAGCTTCGTCCGGCACATTGACCAGTGCCTGGACTGCCGCGCCTGCGAGACGGCCTGTCCTTCCGGCGTCGAATACGGCAAGTTAGTGGAAGCGGCCCGCGGGCAGATCGAGCAGCACTGCCGCCGTCCCCTGCTATCACGCTTGCTGCGCACCCTTTTCTTCCGTCACCTGCTGCCGTACCCGAAACGCATCGCCACCGCTGCCCGCCTGGCCCGCTTCTACCAGCGCCACCTGCGTCCCGTGGCGCGCGGTTTCGGCGTGTTGCGCTTGTTAGGGCTGGCCGAGCGCGACCGGCTCATGCCGCTCGTGGACAACAACTTTTTCTTCACGCGGCTGGGCCAGACCTTTCCGGCGCTCGGCCGGCGCCGCGCCCGCGTGGCCTTTTTCGCCGGCTGTCTGGCACAAGTTAGTTTTGCTCGGCTGAACGAAGCCACGGTCCGCGTGCTGCAGGCTAATGGTTGCGAAGTGGTGGTGCCTGCGGGCCAACTCTGCTGCGGGGCGCTTGCCGTTCACGCAGGAGTGCGCGACGTGGCCCGGCAGCTTGCGCGCGCGAACCTTGACGTGTTCCTGCGCGACGACTTCGACGCCATCATCACGAATGCCGCAGGCTGTGGCTCAACACTGAAGGAATATGCGCAGTTGTTTGCCTCCAGCGACACCGCGCGGGGCCCCGCGGAGCGGCTTGGTGCGAAGACCCGCGATGTCACGGAGTTCCTCGCAGAACTGGGCCTGACGGCCACCCTCCAGCCCGTCGAGCTGCGCGTGACCTACCAGGATTCCTGCCACCTGCTGCATGGCCAACGGGTGCGCGAAGCGCCACGAAAACTAATCCAAGCCGTCCCGGGCGTCCAACTCGTGGAAATGCCCTTGGCCGACCACTGCTGCGGTTCCGCGGGCATCTACAACATTGTGCAGACCGAAGCGGCTCTGGCGCTGCTGCGCGAGAAGATGCAGATGGCACGCACCACCGGCGCACAAGCCATCATTACGGCCAATCCGGGCTGCATCCTGCAGCTTCGCGCGGGGGCCGAGATGTTTTCTACAGGCCAGCAGGTGCTGCACGTGGCGGAACTGCTGGACCGCGCTATGGGGTGAGAGCAGACTCTTCGCGGATTCTGGCGGGAAAAGGCTGCCTCAAGGTTGCGTGGGCACGGCCTCAGCGGGCTGCAGCTCTGCCGCCACCGCTGTCCAGTCGCAACCCTCCTTGAGGCAGGCGCGTACGACGCCGCGCTTGCCGCGCCTCTCGACGATAAACGCCGCGCCGCACTTCGGGCAGGGCTCGGCCACAGGCTTGTGGGGGGTAGTGAAGTCGCATTCCGGGTAGCGGTTACAGCCGTAGAAAACGCGCCGACGTCCCTTGCGCGCGGCTTTTTCCGCCAGCTCGCCCTGGGCGCACTTCGGGCAGGCGATGCCGAGGGTCCTGCCGCGAATGTAGCGGCATTTCGGATAGGCGGAGCAGCCAATAAACTCGCCGTAGCGCCCGTGCTTTTTGACCAGTTGTGCGCCGCACTCCGGGCAGCTTTCCGCCAGCAGCTCGTCCGGCTGGCGTGCGCGGCGCGTTCCGTGAACCAGCCGACGCGTCGTCCGGCATTCCGGATAGCCGGTGCAGGCCAGGAACGGCCCGAAGCGCCCGCGCTTGATGGTCATCTCCTTGCCGCAGTTCTCGCAATATTCCGTGACGGCTTCCGATTCCACTTCCTCGCCCGCCACGTCCGAAGAAAGGTCGCGCGTGTAGTCGCACTCCGGGTAACGCGAGCAACCGAGGAAGAATCCGTGCTTGCTGATGCGTTCGAGCAGCACAGCTTTGCACTTTTCGCACTTCAGCTCGGTGGGCACGCCGATTTTGTAGGATGCCATTTCGTCAGCGGCCTTTTCCAGGTCCTTCTCGAACCGGCCGTAAAACTCGCGCACCGACTCCTTCCACGGCAGCCTGCCTTCCTCGATCTCGTCAAGCTCTTCCTCCATGCGCGCGGTAAAACCTACGTCGAAGATATCTTCAAAACTCCGCACCAGCAGGTCGTTCACCTTTTCGCCGAGCAGGGTGGGCTGGAACCGACCCTGGTCGCGCGTGACGTATTCGCGCTCGACGATCGTGGAGATGATCGTGGCGTAAGTGGAAGGTCGACCGATGCCTTTCTCCTCAAGCGCTTTCACCAGGGTCGCTTCCGTGTAGCGAGGCGGCGGCTCGGTAAAATGCTGGTCGGACCGCAAGGACTCCAGGCGCAGGCGCTCGCCTTCGGCCACAGCAGGCAGCGCGCGGCCCTCGGCCTCGGCCTCTTCGTCTTTTTCGGCATCCTCGCGCGACTCCTGGTACACGGCGAAGAAACCGCCAAACTTCAGCACGGAACCCGTGGCGCGGAACAGGTAGTCCCCCGCGCTGACGTCAATCATCGTCTGGTCGAACACCGCGGGCACCATCTGCGAGGCCACGAAGCGTTGCCAGATCAACCGGTAGAGCTTATAGAGGTCGTCATCGAGGTAGCGGCGGAGTTCTTCGGGCGTGCGGGTTACGTCCGTGGGCCGGATGGCCTCGTGGGCCTCCTGCGCGTCTTTTTTCGACTTGTAGAAGTTCGGCCTTTCCGGCAGATAATCCGGTCCGTAGGCCGAGCCGACGTAGTCGCGCACCTGGGCCAGCGCGTCGTTGGAGACACGCACCGAATCGGTGCGCATATAGGTGATCAACCCGACCGAGCCTTCCTCACCCAACTCGACGCCCTCGTAGAGCCGCTGCGCCAGCAGCATCGTGCGCTTGGCCGTGAAGCGCAGCTTGTTGTAAGCCTCCTGCTGGAGCTTCGAGGTGGTGAACGGCGGGGCCGGATAGCGCCGCTTCTCTTTCTGCTGCACGTCGGCCACCTGCCAGGCGGCAGGCTGGCACTCCGCGACGATGCGCCGGGCGTGGGCTTCGTCCGGGATTTCAATCTCTTCGCCCTTGTGCTTGACCAGTTTGGCTTCGAAAACGGGCGGCTGGGCGGCGGCCAGCTCCGCGTGGATGGTCCAGTATTCCTTAGGCACGAAGGCCCGGATTTCGCGTTCGCGCTCGACGATCAGGCGCAGGGCCACGGTCTGCACGCGCCCGGCGGAGAGCCCGCGGCGAACCTTGTCCCACAGCAGCGGTGAGATCTGGTAGCCCACCAGGCGGTCGAGCACGCGCCGCGCCTGCTGCGCGTCCACCAGGTTGCGGTTGACCGGCCCGGGGTTCTCGAAGGCCGCCCGGATGGCCTTCTGCGTGATTTCGTTGAACAGCACGCGGAAGATCTTCTTTCGGTCAGCCTTGGTGCGGCCCAACACTTCGGCTAGATGGGCGCAGATGGCTTCGCCTTCGCGGTCCGGGTCAGCAGCCAGGTAGACAGCGTCGGCCTGCTGGGCGGCCTTTTTCAACTCGCTGACGATCTTTGTTTTTCCGGGGATAAGCTCGTAAGTAGGCTCGAAGTCGCGGTCGCGGTCGGCCCCGTTGTCGCCGGGCAAACGGATGCCCAGGTCTTTTCTGGGCAGGTCCTTCACGTGGCCGAGCGAAGCTTTGACCAGGTAGGCACGGCCCAGGTATTTGTTGATCGTCTTCGCCTTGGCGGGCGATTCAACGATGACGAGGGAACGTCCCATGACTTACAGCAGCGCCCGCACGAACTGCTTCCCGGGCAACTGCCGCACCACCCCTTTCATCTCCAGGTCGAACAGCGTGGCCAGAACCTCCGAAGAATTTCGTCCGGACAACTCCACGAGCTCATCAATATGCCGTGCCCGGTCGGCTTCCAGTAAACCGTAGAGGGCGCGCTCGGTCTCGCTGAGCGACTGCTCGAAGAGCGTGGCCCGCTCGGCCGGCGTTTTCTCTTCCACCGGAAAGAGCGCCGCTCGCACGGCCGTGGGCAACTCCTCGACCACGTCCTCCCAGCCGGTCACCAGCTTCGCGCCCTGCTTGATTAGATGATTCGGGCCGAAGCTCGACGGTTGCGTGACGTTGCCCGGGACGCCGTACACTTCGCGGTTGAACTCCATGGCCAGCCGCGCGGTGATCAGTGAGCCAGAATACTGTGCGGCCTCCACGACAACAACCCCCAGCGACATCCCTGCGATGATTCGGTTACGTACCGGGAAGCGATCCGGGGTCGGCGCCGTGCCGCAGGGAAACTCGGTGACCATGGCTCCGCGCTCTTCCAGTTGCGCGAACAGCTTGCGGTTCTCCTTGGGATAGATGACGTCGATCCCGCAGCCCAGCACCCCGATTGTGATGCCGCCGGGCGCTAGGAGCGCGCCCCGGTGAGCCGAACTGTCCACGCCGCGCGCCAGCCCGCTGATGATCACCAGCCCGCGCGCCGCCAGATTGCAGGCCAGCCGCTCAGCCATCTGATTTCCGTACGGCGTGGGGCGCCGTGTGCCGACAATGGCCAGGGCAGGGCGGTTCAGCAGTTCCGGCTGGCCTCGCACGTAAAGCAGGATCGGTGGATCGTAGATCTGCCGGAGCAGTTGGGGATAGGCAGGCTCGTCCCAATGGATCAGCGAGCAGTTCAGCTTGCGAACGCGCTCGAGTTCTTTTTCCGCCTCCCGCAGCGGCGTTTGCAAGTGAATCGCCTGAGCCACGTCGGCGGGCACCTGGCAGGCTTCCAGCTCAGTCAGCGACGCGCGGAAAATGGCCTCCGGGCTCCCGAACTGCCTCAGCAGCCGCGCCGCAAGGCGTGCACCGAGTCCCGGCGCCACGGCCAACGCCACCCAGCCCAAATAAGAATCCGCGATCATGGCTTGCGCAAGCTATGCAGAGGTTAACAAACCTGTCAAGTTTTCCCTGGTGCGCTCCTTCGGCGCGGGGCGGCCTGTGGCGCCGCCAACCCGGCACCGCGCGGGCCACCACGTAACAGTTTCCGCGAATCAGGCAGCGGGCTCGGGCAGCGCGAGCCGGTGTGTGTTACAGTGCGATTGTCCAGCCCTTGCCAATTGATCTGGGGGCAGAACATGAAGAATCTGCGCGTTTCCCTGTTTGTGTTTCTGGCCATCTGCCTGCTGCTGGCCGGCTGCTCGCGGTCGGGCGAAGAGGGCACCGCCGAAGGCACGGGCGGCAAGTCTGGCCGTGCGGCCAAGAAGTCTCTCCCTCCTCCGCTTCCGCCAATCCTTGTGCCGTCGGGCACGACGCTGGAAGTGCGGCTGATCGACAGCCTGAGCTCGAAAGACAGCGCGGCGGGCGATACCTTCCGCGGCACCTTGGAAAAGGCTGTGGAGATTGACGGTAAGGTGGCGTTCGCCAAGGGCGCCGACGTAACGGGCAAGGTCACCAAGGCGGTGCCCTCCGGCCGACTGAGGCAGCGCGCCGAACTGTGGGTGACGATTACGGCCATCGAGCAAGCCGGCAAGAACTATGCCATCACCGCCAGCACGACCGGCCACAAGGAAGGCAGCAAAGCTACGCGCGATATCCTTTTGATTGGCGGCGGCGCCGGGGCTGGCGCAGCCATCGGGGGAATAGCCGGTGGCGGCAAGGGTGCGGGCCTCGGCGCGGCCATCGGCGCCGGGGCGGGAACCGTGGGAGCCATGATGACCGGAAAGAAAGATATCCGCTTCCCGTCGGAGACCGTGCTGCGCTTCACGCTCTCCCAGGACGTCCAAGTCAGGCCCTGAGTGCAAGCCCAGTGAGGGAAGGTGCCTCCCTTTGGCTGGGCCATGAGTTCTAAGCTGCACGCTGGCGCGGCCGGAAAGGACTCGACGAGGAAACGGGTGCTGCTTGTCCTGCTGGGCGTGGTGGGTGTGGTCGCGCTGATTCGGCGAGGAGGTGAGACCCGCGCCGTGAAGCCATGTCGCAGGGCGCATGCGCTTACCTCCGGCGGTTCAGGTCGCGCAGGCCCTCGGGAAGGGCCACTTCGATGCGGTGATTGGCGACGTCCACGCGCCGGCAGATTTCCTGGGCCAGCGGAATGAGCAGTTCGCCAGCAGCGGTTTCCACGACGAGCAGCGGCGTGCCGCGCGTCTCCTCCCCAAGGAACTGCACGTCCCGGACGGTACCGACCAGCGAAAAGGCGGCAGCGCCGAATTCCGCGCTGGCTTCCCACACCTGGCAATCGACCAGCTCGTCGACGTAATAGCTTCCCTCCGGAAGCAGGATGCGCTCGGCGATGGGCACTTGGATTTCCAGGCCGACGAGCCTCCGGGCGTCGGCAATGGATTCGCAGCCTTCGAAATGGAAGATGGCCTGACCACCGCGCCCCGGGCTCAGCCAGCAAGAGCGCACAGCGCACCGCCGCGGAGGATTGCGACCGTCCCACAGCCAGGCGGCACGCAGGCGGGTGAGTCGTTCGGGGAAATCGGTGAGGATTTCCGCGGCCACCTCACCGTGGCGACCGCGCGCGCGGAGCACGCGTGCCACGGTCAGGCCAGCCCCGGCGCCCGACACTACTCGAGGATCTCCAGCGTGAAGCGTTTCTTCAGTTTCATGCCGGCGGCACCGAGGATGGTGCGGATAGACTTGGCTGTGCGGCCCTGTCGGCCGATCACCTTGCCGAGGTCTTCGGGATGAACGCGCAGTTCGAGCACGGTCACCTGTTCGCCATCCACCGAGCGCACCTGGACCTGATCGGGATGATCCACGAGAGCTTTCGCAATCGCTTCCACCAGTTCCTTCATCGAGCCTCCACTGGCCGTCGCGGGGAAATGGAGCTGTCGCTGAGCCTCCCGAGGCTGCCGAAGAAACTCTGGGGGGTCCCGACCGGCTAGGCAATCGTCTGGTTACGCAGGAAACTGCGGACGGTGTCACTGGGCTGGGCGCCCATCCCAAGCCAATACTTGACCCGTGCAGCGTCCAGCTTGATCTCCGCCGGTTTCTTCAGCGGATCGTACGTCCCCACCACCTCGACGAAGCGGCCATTGCGGGAGCGGCGCTTGTCGATGACTACGACGCGATAGAAGGCCTTCTTCTTTTTTCCATACCTCGCCAGTCGAATTGCCAGCACCGGGGAGTTCCCTCCTGGCTGATATTGTAGCGAATCTGCATGCTTCGGGAAACACGATTCGCAGGCCGGATAGCAGGGATCCCGTCAGCGAAGACAGAGCTCGTGGGGCCCGCCCGGCTGTGGCGGGTCATCTGGCCGGAAAGCAGCCACCTCAAATTGAACCCGTGAGGCGATGCTCGTGGGGTCAGAAGATGAAAATCGCGCCCGAACGGAATGCCGTAACCACTAGGTCGCGCGCAAAACCTGCCAGCGGCCGCAGGGGCGAAGCCGAAACGCGCGTACTGACCCGCCTGAACGTCGAAAGGCCACCGGCGGCATCGATCGGAAGGTACACGTAAGGGCCCACGCTGACGCGGGCATAGCCGCGCTCCGGCTGGTTCTTTCCAGACAGAACGGCAACGTCGGCCGGGTCGAGCGGGTCACCCTTTCCTGGCGCAGGTCGGATGGTGGCTCCATAGGCTCGTCCGGTAAACGCTTGCACATCGGCGGGGTGCAATGCCCGCCGACGGACCTGCGCGCTGGATTGCGCGGTTGCCTGCTGCGCCGCGGGCTGGCTCCCCACCGGCTTGGTAGCCTGCTGGGCGCACACGGCCGTCGCCAGCAACAACCCTGCGAATACAAGGAAAACCTTCCTCACAGCGGCAATCCTAACACACTGCGCCTCGTCCGCAAGGGCAAGACGCCCGCCGACTTCCCAGGAAGGACACGGCAATGCACGCGCTTTGGGCCCTGCCAGCGTTGACACCTGCTGGCCGGGCGTCTATCTTGACCACGAACCCCTATGAAGGTTCTCGTCCTTGGCAGCGGCGGGCGTGAGCATGCGTTCGTGTGGAAGCTCCGGCAGAGCCCGCATGTAGAACATATCTGGTGCGCGCCAGGCAATGGCGGCATCTCCGAGCAGGCGGAGTGCCTGCCTGCTGACCTCCAGGACGTTCCCGCCCTCAGCAACCTGGCCGAGAAACTCCGGCCTGACCTGACCGTGGTGGGTCCCGAACTACCTCTGGTGCTGGGAGTGGCTGACGAGTTCTCCCGGCGCGGCCTGGCCATTGTCGGTCCCAGCAAAGCTGCAGCCCAACTGGAAGGCAGTAAGGTCTTCGCCAAGGAGTTTCTGCAGCGCCACCATATTCCGACGGCCCCGTGCTACGGCATCTATGATTCCCCGGGCGACGCTTACAGTGCGCTCTGTGCCGTGGACTGGCCGGTGGTGATCAAGGCCGACGGCCTGGCGGCTGGCAAAGGCGTCCTCGTGGCGCAGACGCCGGACGAGGCCACGGCCTTCGTGGGCCGGTTGATGGAAAGCCGCGAATTCGGCGCCGCCGGCGAGCGCGTCATCTTCGAGGAATTCCTCGAGGGGAGCGAACTGTCCTACATCGTCCTCACCGACGGCGAAGCCATCCTTCCACTGGCGCCGGTGCGCGATTACAAGCGCGCGTTTGACGGGAACAAAGGCCCCAATACCGGAGGCATGGGTGCATACTCCGCAGACGGCATGCTCGCCGCAGACCTGGAGGAACGTGTTCTGAAGACCATCGTCGAGCCCACCATTCGCGGCTTGGCGGGGGAAGGCCAGGCCTACAGGGGATTCCTTTATTTCGGGCTGATGCTTACCGCTGACGGGCCTAAAGTGCTGGAGTTCAACTGCCGTTGCGGCGACCCGGAAACGCAGCCGCTGGTTCTGCGCATGGACTTCGACCTGGTCGAGGCTTGCCAAGCTGTCGTCGAGGACAAACTGGCTTCCGTCCGAGCAGCGTGGAGACCGGGGGCCAGCGTGTGCGTCGTGATGGCTTCGGCCGGATACCCGGCAGAGGTTCAGACAGGCAGGCCGATTACGGGCCTTCCTGTCTCCGGCGACGCACTCGTCTTTCACGCCGGAACCCGTCGTGAGCGCAATGGCTACGTCACCAGCGGCGGGCGCGTGCTGGGCGTCTGCGCCTCCGGGCCCACTTTGCAGGCTGCGCTCCAAAAGGCCTACGATACTGCCGGCACCATCCATTTCGAAGGAGCGCACTACCGGCGCGACATCGGGGCGGACGCCCCAGCCCACAACCAGGTAGCCGCAGAATGAGTGTCGGCGAGGTGCGGCACATCTTCATCTCTCTGGCGCACGGGCTGCCCATGCAGGAAGTCGAACAGGTTCGCGCGTTGGTCGACCGGGGACTGCAAGGTTGCGCGCACGGGAGACCCGGCAGCCGGCGGCAGGTGTTGCTGATGGAGAGCGAGATTCTGGAACAACTGGACGTGCCGCCGGGGGCCGTCAAAGAGAACATCGTCACGCGGGGCCTCCGGCTGCACGATCTGCGCCTGGGCCAGCACCTGCGCACGGGGGAAGCTCTGCTGGAGGTTACCTTTCCGTGCGAACCCTGCGGGCGGATGAACGAAATCCGCCAAGGCCTGGAACAGGAATTGCGCGGCCGACGCGGGATGCTCTGCCGGGTGGTCGAAGCCGGCTGGATTCGCCGCGGAGACCGCATCGAAGTTGTCAACTACACCGGGTAGGCCCCTAGGGGGACACCATGAACGCGGCCCAAAACGAACGCAAGCCACTGGTCGGCATTATCATGGGCTCGGACACCGACCTGCCCGTAATGAGCGAAGCGGCGCGCATGCTCGACAAATTTGAGATCCCGTATGAGGTCGAAGTGATCTCCGCGCACCGCTCGCCCGCGCGCACCCACGAGTACGCCTCGACGGCGATGCACCGCGGTTTGAAGGTCATCATTGTGGGTGCCGGTGGCTCGGCCCACCTGGCGGGAGTCGCCGCCGCCCTCACCACGCTGCCCGTGATTGCCGTGCCCATGGCGACCACGGTCCTGAACGGAATTGACTCTCTTCTCTCCAGCGTGCAGATGCCGGCCGGCGTGCCCGTGGCGGCCATGTCCATTGACAAGCCAGGGGCCATCAACGCCGCCATCTACGCCGCGGAAATCATCGCTACGTTCGACGCTGCGATCGCGGGCCGCCTAGCTCTCTATAAGGAAGAACTGGCCCGCTCCGTAACAGAGAAAAGCGCACGCGTGCGCCAACAGTTCGCTGCCAAGTCCAGTTAACCTGGGTACGGGAGCAGAAGCCCGGCTTACACCAAGAGAAAGAAAACCTTCCGCGGGGATGGAACGCATGACTAGCCCTCCCTTTCACGTGACGGCAGGGCTCCGGGCCTAGGCCGGCTTCTTGTGGCGGCGCAGGTAGTCGAGGGCGAAGTCGCGTGCAGGGCCATCGCGCAGGCCGATCTTGCGCGCTTCGGCCTCGGCGTTTTCCACGCTCCAGCCATCGCGCACAACCCGGCGGATCATCCAGAAGGCCCCCACGCGGTTGGCAGAGGTGCAGTGGATGAATACCGGGCGGTTGGCTGGGTCATCGGTGAGCTTCAGGAATTCCGCCACCTGCTCGTCTTTGATGGCGGTGGAATCTACGGGAATGTTGAAGTAGCGCAGGCCGAGGTCACGGGCTTTCGCCGCCTCTTCCTCGGCGTTGTACTCGCTGGGCCGACGCAGGTTGATGACCGCTTTGACGCCCTGTGCCTTCAACCGGGCCAGCTCCTCCATGGTCGGCTGGCCTCCGGTGCAGACCTCCTCGTTGAGCCGGAGGAAATTCCGGATGGAGGGCGGCTGCTGCACCGCCAGCGCAACCACGGAAACCAGCATGAAAACCACCGCGGGCGTCTTTTGCATCACTTCCCCCTTGGACATTCTCTCCCGCCCACGGCCTGCCCGCAAGCGCCCCAGGCCTCAGGGGACGTCCGGGCGGATCCTGCCGGCGCGGCGGGGCGCCACGACCTCATCTCGTGTGCACTCGGTTACACGGGTGGCTGAAGGGCTTTGACGCGCGAGCCTCGTTCAACTACGATCCGCAAAGGAGCATTCCCATGAGCCGCGCCCCATTAGCTACATCGTTCTTGTGTCTGCTGCTGTCTGCCCTTCTGGCCGCGCCGTCGCCCGCAGTGGCTCAAGCCGGGCAGCGCGCAGGCGAAGTCCAGCGCGTCATCCCCGCGGTGAGCATAGAGCGCGGAGCGCAGCAACTGGCCGCAGCCGCCCAGACTCCCGTGCACTGGGAAGACACGGTGGCTACAGGCCCGCAAGGCCGGGCCCGCATCCGGCTCGACGACGCTTCCGTTCTCAACGTAGGTTCAGAGTCGAGTCTCCGCGTCCTGGCGCACGATCCGACCTCGCAACGCAGCGAACTCGACTTGCACTACGGGCGCATCCGCAGCCGCGTCGTCAAGCTGGCCAAGCCCGGCGCAAAATATGAAGTCCGCACGCCGGTCGGCACGGCCGGGGTCATCGGCACGGACTTCTACCTTGCCTTCCTGAACGGCATCGCGTTGCTGATCGTCTTCGAAGGAATCGTGAGGTTCTGCAACCTGGCCGGGCAGTGCGTGGAGGTCGGCGCCGGTCAGACCTCGAGCATACAGGGAGCAGCCGAGCCCACAGCAGCCGTCGCCGTGACGCCAGCAGCGTCCATGGCCGCCGCGCAAAGCACCGAGGTGGAAGACCTGCCCGCCCACGGCACAAAAGCCAGGGGACGCTGGGCGGCCGCGCTGGGATTTGCTGCCGTGGGTGTTGCGGCGGCCATCGTGGCGACTCGCGGCAAAGCGCGAGCACAGGGGCCGCCGGGCACCGTTAATCGGTTGCCCTGATGGCGCGGCCAAGCCCAACCCAACCAGGCCCCCGCCGCCTCCGCTGTGAATCCCCGGTCGGCGTGGAAAAAGCTCCGCTCTCTGTTGACAAACCTGAGCTGCTTGAGCCATTATGGTAGCTTGGCTGGAAGCCTACCTGCGGGACAGGAGGCCTGCTCTTTGACAATCGGATGATACGTGCCAGAACCCGTTCGGAATGAGTGAACCGAGCGACGGAAAAAGATCACCTTGGAAAGTCTGGCCCCGGCTTGCCGGGGTTTTGATTTTTCAGGGAACCAGTTTCAAACGAGAGTTTGATCCTGGCTCAGAGCGAACGCTGGCGGCGTGCTTAACACATGCAAGTCGAACGGGAAGCGGTTCCGCCGCAAGGCGGGATCGGTTTCCGTGGCGCACGGGTGCGTAACACGTGGGTAACCTGCCCTCCGGTGGGGGATAACCCCGCGAAAGCGGGGCTAATACCGCATGACATCCTGGTTGCTTCGGCGATCGGGATCAAAGCCCGCAAGGGCGCCGGAGGAGGGGCCCGCGGCCGATTAGCCTGTTGGTGGGGTAACGGCCCACCAAAGCAAAGATCGGTAGCCGGTCTGAGAGGATGGCCGGCCACACTGGGACTGAGACACGGCCCAGACTCCTACGGGAGGCAGCAGTGGGGAATCTTGCGCAATGGGCGAAAGCCTGACGCAGCGACGCCGCGTGGGGGATGAAGCCCTTCGGGGTGTAAACCCCTTTCGACCCGGACGAAACGCCCGCAAGGGCCTGACGGTACGGGGAGAAGAAGCCCCGGCTAACTACGTGCCAGCAGCCGCGGTAAAACGTAGGGGGCCAGCGTTGCTCGGAATTACTGGGCGTAAAGGGTCCGTAGGCGGTGCGGCAAGTCGGGGGTGAAATCTCCGGGCTTAACCCGGAGGCTGCCTCCGAAACTGCCGTGCTCGAGTGCGGGAGAGGCGAGTGGAATTGCCGGTGTAGCGGTGAAATGCGTAGAGATCGGCAGGAACACCCGTGGCGAAAGCGGCTCGCTGGACCGCAACTGACGCTGAGGGACGAAAGCTAGGGGAGCAAACAGGATTAGATACCCTGGTAGTCCTAGCCCTAAACGATCAGGACTTGGCGTGTCCTGCTCACGCGGGACGTGCCGGAGCTAACGCGATAAGTCCTGCGCCTGGGGAGTACGGTCGCAAGGCTGAAACTCAAAGGAATTGACGGGGGCCCGCACAAGCGGTGGAACATGTGGTTCAATTCGACGCAACGCGAAGAACCTTACCTGGGCTTGAACCGCACCGGACCAGCCGTGGAAACATGGCCTTCCCGCAAGGGACTGGTGCAGAGGTGCTGCATGGCTGTCGTCAGCTCGTGCCGTGAGGTGTTGGGTTAAGTCCCGCAACGAGCGCAACCCTTGTCCTTAGTTACCACCCGCAAGGGGGAACTCTAAGGAGACTGCTCCGGATAACGGAGAGGAAGGTGGGGATGACGTCAAGTCAGCATGGCCTTTATGTCCAGGGCTACACACGTGTTACAATGCGCGCTACAACGCGTCGCGAACCCGCGAGGGGGAGCTAATCGCCAAAAAGCGCGCTCAGTTCGGATTGCAGTCTGCAACTCGACTGCATGAAGCCGGAATCGCTAGTAATGGCGCATCAGCACGGCGCCGTGAATACGTTCCCGGGCCTTGTACACACCGCCCGTCACATCACGAAAGCGGACTGTACTAGAAGTCGCCGCGCCAACCCCGACTTTGTCGGGGAGGCAGGCGCCCAAGGTATGGTCCGTGATTGGGGTGAAGTCGTAACAAGGTAGCCGTAGGAGAACCTGCGGCTGGATCACCTCCTTTCTAAAAGCAGCGGTAGCCCAGCCTGTTCTGGTGTGCAGGCAAGGGCTGCCCACCGGTTCTCACGGACCGGCCAGCTCGGCTCCTCGGCTGGACGGGTTCTGAGACGTATCACCGATTGTCAAGGAGCATCATCGTTGGCCCGCGCTCAGTGCGGGCTCTCTTTTTTTGGGCGCCCTTGCGCCGCCGGTCACCGAGGAGTCCCCCCTGCAGCTCTTGGCCACCACGTTCCCCCGAAAACCCGCCGCCCCACAGAACCGGGGTTTTGCTTTGGGTAGTTTTCGCGGAGTGTCTCTGGTAGCATGATGCGGTCATTCTCATCCCGCAGTTTTCCCCAGGAGAGACGATGGCACAGCGATGTGAAATCTGCGGCAAGGGCCCGCGCTACGGAAACAGAATCAGCCACGCGCACAATGTGCGGTCACGACGCTGGAACGTAAACCTGCGGCGCGTGAAAGTGCTGGTGGACGGGGTACGCAAGCACGTCCGCGTGTGCACCGCCTGCCTGCGCGCGGGCCGCGTGAAGAAAGCTGCGTAGTGCGTTTCCGGCGCATTCCCTCCCAGGAAGGAGCTGCCGTGTTCCGATCCGTACCGGCAACACTCACCGTGGCTGCACTGCTCGTGGCCGGAGCCGCCTGCAGAAAGCAAGCTCCGCCCGGACCTAACGTCTGGGCTGTCGTGAACGGTAAGCAGATCCTGCGCGACGAGGTAGAGAAACATTATCGCCGGCAGCTCGTGGAAGACCGCAGCGAGCCTTCCCACGAGGAGGCCCTCACCCTCAAGCTCAGCATCCTCGAACAACTGATCAACAACGAAATCCTGCTGGAGCGCGCCAAGAAACTCGGCGTGGAAGCCACCGACGGCGAGGTTGAAGACAAATTCACCGAGATGAAGAGCCCCTTCACCGAGGAAGAGTTTCAGCAGCAATTGAAGCAGCGCGAAATGACGGTGGACGACCTCAAGGGCGAGCTGCGTCGGGAACTCTCCATGCAGAAGGTCTTGAACCGCGAAGTCGCGGCCAAAGTGACCATCACCGACCAGGAAATCACCGACTACTACAACCAAAACCGCGCGCAGTTCAACGTGGTCGAGCCGCTCCACCGCATCGCCCAGATTGTCGTGACGCCGCGGCAGGAACCCTTGCTGAGGAATCGCATGGGCGACGACGCCAGGACCGATGCCGAGGCTCGCAAGAAAATCCAGAGCCTGCTCGAGCGTCTGCAGAGCAGTGCAGACTTCGCCCAACTGGCGATGGATTACTCTGAGGATCCGAGCAGCGCCCCGAACGGCGGTGACCTGGGCTATCTCCCCGAGTCGGCGCTCAACCAGTCAGACCCGCAGACCAAGCGCATTGTTCTCGGCCTGCGGCCCGGCGCAACCAGCGGCATTATCGTGGCGGGCGGAGCCTATCGCATCCTGAAGCTGCTGGCCCGCGAAGCTCCCGGACAGCGGGAGTTGGACGCCGTCCGGCAGACCATCCGCGATACGCTGCGCAACCGCAAGGAGCAACTGCTCCGGGCCGCCTTCATCACCGTGGCGCGCAATGAGGCCCAGGTGGCCAACTATCTCGCCCGCCAGGTCCTCGAATCCGCGGGCAAACTGCCCCAGCCGCTGGCCAAGCCCGCGGGCCAGGCTGACCGGCCTGTCGTTCCGGCCAAGCAATAACAGTAGAAACGAGGCGCGACGCTGCCACGTCGTCGGGGTATGAGAGCGCCACCTTTCTGGGCCAAGTCTGACTCCGAAAGCGTCACATCAGTCGTGCCCCCGGAAGCGCCTTGGGGGAACGGGCCGGCCAGATAGATGCCAGCCAGTCTGGCAGGCAAGATTGTTGGGCGCCAGCAGCTCCTGAGCAACTTCGCCGCAAGGGAAGGACCGGTGGCGCGCTTGCCGACGGCGCCAAGCGGCGTGTAGCCGGCGTTGCTCGCGAGGTGCTGCGTGCCGGGCGGGAAGTGCAGCTCCTTCTGTCTCGCCGTGAGCCCGAGGACATCGCTCAGGGAGACTCGCGCAAACCCGTTCCTTGCTCGCTGCAAGCAGAGCAAGCGATCCAGGGGCCAAGCCGGAGTTGTCGCTCTCTGTTTCCCGTCTCACGCCACCACCACAAGCACGTCACCCGCGTTGACGGCCTGGCCTTCGACAACAGCTAGGCGCTCGACCTTGCCGCCCTTCGGCGAGCGCACAGCGTTCTGCATCTTCATGGCTTCGACCACCACCAACTCCTGGTTAGCGAGAACGTGCTCGCCGGTTTTCACCAGCACGCGCACTACTTTACCGGGCATCGGCGCGGTCACCTGCTGGCGACCGGCGATCTCGAACACGCCGCCCCGCCGGCCCCGCCACTGCCGGGGATCAACAACCTGCACGGAGAACTCCCGGCCGCCGGCACAGATGTGCAGGCCCCCATCACCGGGCTGCACGCGCACCTCGAAAGATTGTCCTTCTACAAGGATGGAATAGACGCCCGGGCCAAGCTCCACTACATCGGCCGCCAGCGGCCGGCCGTCCACGGTGGCCAGCCAGCGGGTGCCTTCGTGGCGGATGTCCACGGCGCGAGTGCGGTCGCCGATGCGGACTTCGAGCTTCATGGTGCGGTGTGGCGGGTTTGGTCGAGCGCGGCGCGCAACCCGCGCGCAAGCTGCTCGATGCTGCCGCGTCCCCAAAAGTGCAGGAAGAATAGGCGCGGCTGCTCGTCGAGCATGTGGTTGTGGAGCGCGGTGACTTCCAGGCCGTACTGGCGCAGCGCACGGATTACGGCCTGGACTTCGCCAGCCAGGAGCACGAAGTCGCCCGTCGTGACAGCCCCGCTGCCCTCGGTCTGGAAGTTGATCACGGTGGCCACACCCATTCGCGGACTCAGCGTTGCCCCGCCACGGGTGATGCGCTCGGCGCGGGGAATGCTGAAGGCAAGGACGCCACCGCGCGCCACGCCGCGGTAACCCAGAATCCGCCCCAGCCGCTCTGCGTCCAGGGTTGGTTCTTCGCCGGCGCGCGGCCGGGGCGTGGCCAGCGGCGTGCCGGTGAGCACCAGAACTTCGCGGAGCACCGTCGCCAAGCGGCGGGCATCGCCGTGGCCATGAAAGTGAAGGTACGTCACGCGCGGCGCCTCGCCCGTCAGGTGATTATGGATAGCGGTGATTTCGATGCCCACTTCCGCTAGTTTGGAAACTACGGGCGACACTTCCGGCGTCTGCAACACCAGATCGCCCATCACCATCGTGCCGCCACCCGCCCTCTGAAACGCGCACCAGGAGGTCAGGGCCAGAGCGGGGCGGATGTTCGCCCCCGCCACGCGGATGCGCAGGTCGCTGCGCGGGAAAGTCACACGGTACACCCCATCTTGTTCTTCTCCGGAGCGACCCAGTGCTTCAGCCACGGGCTTCCAGGGATCCTCAGCCTGCGACGCGGCCGCTCGGGAGCCAAGGAAAAGGAATAGGAGCAGGCTGAGGCCGGACACGAGAATGGCCCCCTTGCGCCCCATCACGCTTCCACCGGTTGACCTTTCCCCTCGACCACCTCTCACCGCGGCTCGCGGTCGAGGAGTTCACGCCGGCCTTCGAGCTTCCAGCGCGACTCGGGTTTCGCCGCCGCAGGAGTCGCCGCGCCATTCTGTGACGCATGCCAGAGCGCGGCGGCCAGCGCAGCTGCTTCTTCGACCAGCCGGGAATCTGAAGCGGCGGCGACCCGCTCAGCACGCGCCATCAGCCACTGATCAAGCCAGCGCGTGTGTATCTCACCGCGGACGAATTCCGCATCGCGCAGGATTTCGCGGAACAGCCCCACGTTGGTCTTGATGCCCGCCACGTAGTACTCCTCCAGCGCCCGCCGCATCCGCGCCAGCGCTTCGCCGCGGTCATTGCCGAAGGCAATCAGCTTGCCCAGCAACGGGTCGTATTCGGTCGGAACGTTCCACCCGGGATAGACGCCGTCGTCCAGCCGGACGCCCGGCCCGGCCGGGATGCGTCGGGCAGTGATCCGGCCGGGCGAAGGAAAGAAGTTGTTATCTGGATCTTCAGCGTAGATGCGGCATTCGATAGCGTGGCCGCGCAGCACAATCTGTTCCTGCGCAAGCCACAGCGGCTCGCCAGCGGCAATGCGGATCTGCAGCTTCACTAGGTCGAGCCCGGTGGTCATCTCCGTCACCGGGTGCTCCACCTGCAGGCGCGTGTTCACTTCGAGAAAGTAGAAATGGCGCTGCGCATCCACCAGAAACTCGACGGTGCCGGCATTCGTGTAGCCGCCGGCCTGGGCCAGGCGCACGGCCGCCTCGCCCATCTTCCTGCGCAGCGGCTCATCCACCGCGGGTGACGGCGCTTCCTCGATGACCTTCTGGTGGCGCCGCTGCACGGAGCATTCGCGCTCGCCGAGATACACCACACGGCCGTAATGGTCACCAAGTACCTGAATTTCGATGTGCCGCGGGCGCTCAAGATACTTCTCAAGGTACAGCCGCGGATCGCCAAACGCGTTTTGGGCTTCCGACGCTGCGTCGCGCCACGCCGAGGGCAGTGCCTCTTCGCTCTCCACCAGGCGCATGCCTTTCCCCCCGCCCCCCGCGACGGCCTTGAGCAGCACCGGGTAGCCCAAGGCACGCGCCAGGTCCCGCGCTTGCGCGACTCGCTCGAGCGGCTCCACCGCGCCGGGCACTGTGGGCACACGGGCCGATTGAGCCAGCCGGCGAGCGTCGGTTTTCGATCCGAGTTTCTGCATCGCCTCGGCGCTCGGACCGATGAAAGTGATGCCAGCGCTCGCGCAGGCCCGCGGGAGCTCCGGGTTTTCAGCCAGGAACCCGTAACCGGGGTGCAGTGCGTCGCAGCGGGCCCGCCGCGCCACGTCCATGAGCTTGTCGATCCGCAAGTAGCTCTCGCCCGAAGGTGCCGGCCCGATGGGGTAGGCCTCGTCGGCCAGTCGAACGTGCAGCGACGCCCGGTCTGCTTCGCTGAACACCGCGACGCCCATGATGTCGAGTTCGCGGCACGCGCGCAGGACGCGGATAGCGATTTCCCCGCGATTAGCGATCAGGACCCTACGGAACACCGCTGCCCCTGCACACTGCAAACGCGCATTCTAGCACGCGGCTTGATTCGCCTGCGGCCGGTCGCGGGGTTCTGTCCCAATTCCTGTAGAAAAGTAAAAGGCGTATTCTGCTGAGAAGCGGTGGAAAGAGAAAGCCCGCAGCCTGATTGACACCGGGCGGGGGCTTTTCTAACATGCCGGAAGCGTCTTGAAGAGCGCTGGGCTCTGCTTTCCTTGGGCCGGAGGGGAGGTCGTCAATGAAACGTTTCTGGGTGATCTGTCTGGTGATGGCGCTGGCGGCTCCGGTGCTGGCGCAGGATCCCGCACAACCGGCGCGCAAGAAGCGCGTGGCCATCCTGGACTTCGACTACGGCACGGTGAGCGGCGCGGTGCAGGCTTTGTTCGGCACGAATGTGGACGTAGGCAAGGGCATCGCCGACCTGATTGTCAAGCACTTGGTGAAGGACGGCACCTACACCGTGGTCGAGCGCAAGATGCTGGACAAGATTCTGGCCGAACAGAATTTCTCCAACTCCGACCGAGCGAATCCCGCCACGGCGGCGCAGATCGGCAAACTACTGGGCGTGGACGCCATCATCGTCGGCTCGATCACGCAGTTCGGCAGCGAAACGAAAGAGACGAAGATCGGCGGCGGCGGTGGCGGCTGGGGCGGCTTCGGGCTGGGCGGCTTCGGCAAGAAGAAGACCAAAGCCATTGTTACTGTGGACGCGCGCGTCGTGGACATTGATACTGGGGAAATCTTGGCTGTGGCCGACGGCAAGGGTGAATCGAAGCGCGAAGGCACCTCGCTCCTCGGCGGCGGCGGCGGTTGGGGCGGCTTCGGCGTTGGCGGCGTGGACTTTTCCAGCAGCAATTTCGAGGAAACCATCCTGGGCGAAGCAGTGAAAGCTTCGGTCGAGCAGTTGAGCACAGGGCTGATCGGCGCCAACGCGAAACTGCGTGCGCGCACCGTGGTGGTCGAAGGGTTGGTGGCCCACGTGGCTGGTGACCAAGTGATCCTGAACGTGGGCACCAAGGCCGGCCTGAAAGTGGGCGACCAGCTTTCCGTCGAGCGCGTCACCAACGAAATCAAGGACCCGGCCTCCGGCAAAGTAATACGTCGGATGACCAGCAAGCTGGGCGTCGTACAGGTGATTGAAGCCGACGACGTTTCCGCGGTGGCTAAGATCGTCTCCGGCAGCGGCTTCCAGGTCGGAGACATGGTCAAAACCGTCACGCAGTAGGCGAACCGGCGTCTCTTGCATGGGTGTACGGCTTGCGAGGGGCGCTGTCTGGTGCGCCCATGCGCGTCCCTGCGAGCGCCCTTTCCCTTTAAGCGAGAACAGACACAGCGGCACTAGCCCAAGCCGGTGAGTTTCCCCAGGCCGCGGAACTTGCGGTGGGCCCGCGCGGCGCCGTACTGGCGGATCATCCTGCGCATCTCCATGTACTGGCGGAGGACCTGGTTGACTTCCTGCACCGATGTGCCTGAGCCGCGGGCTATGCGCTTGCGGCGCTTGCCGTCAATGAGGGAGTGATCGTTGCGCTCCTCGGCGGTCATCGAGTTGATGATGGCCTCCACGCGCTTCAGGCGCGATTCATCCACCTGCGCGTCTCGCGGAAGCTGCGCAAAGGGTCCAACCTTGGGCAGCATGCCGACCAACTGCTCGAGCGGGCCCATCTTGCGGAGTTGCCGGAGCTGATCGCGAAAGTCTTCCAGGGTGAACTCTTCGCGCCGCAGCTTGCCTTCAAGTTCCGCGGCTTTGCGCTGGTCCACGGCCTGCTCGGCTTTTTCAATCAGCGTAAGCACGTCGCCCATGCCCAGAATGCGGCTGACGATACGGTCCGGGTAGAACGGCTCGATCGCGTCGTATTTTTCCCCCACGCCGATGAATTTGATCGGCGCGCCGGTAACCTTGCCGATGGAAAGAGCCGCGCCGCCGCGGGCGTCGCCGTCGAGCTTGGTCAGGATCACTCCGGTCAGTCCCAGCCGGCGGTGGAACTCGCTGGCGGAGCGCACCGCGTCCTGGCCGATCATGGCATCGGCGATGAACAGGATTTCCGCCGGCGCCAGCTCGCGCTTCAAGCCGGCCAGCTCGACCATCAACTCGTCGTCAATGTGCAACCTTCCGGCCGTGTCCACGAGGATCACGTCGTGGGCGGAAAGCTTCGCTTCGCGCACAGCGCCCTTGGCGATCTCCATCGGCCGGGCCAGCCCCTCGCCCCGGAAGCAAGGCAGGCCGACGGCCCTGGCCACCTGGGTGAGCTGTTCGCGCGCGGCCGGGCGATACACGTCGGTGGAGACCAGGATGGGCCGATGGCCGTTCTGGTTCAGCCACTTCGCCAGCTTGCCCGCAGTGGTCGTCTTGCCCGAGCCTTGCAGGCCGACGAGCAGCCACACGGAGGGCGGCCGCGAGGCGAACTGCGGTTTGGCCTGCTTGCCGAGCAGCTCGGCAATCTCATCGCGGACAATCTTGAGCACCTGCTGGTCGGGGGAAAGCTGGAGCATCACTTCCTGGCCGATGGCCTTGGTGCGGATGCGGGCGATGAGTTCATCCACCACGCCCACGTTCACGTCGCCATCCAGCATGGCGTCGCGGATCTCCGCCAGAGCCGAGTTGATGTGCTCTTCGGTGAGCTTGCCCTGGCCGCGCAGGTTCTTGAACACCCGCTGCAGCCGTTCGGTCAGGTTCTCAAACATGGTTCTACTTGGCGATGCCGAGCTGCGTGAGGATGAAAGTGTAGTCGAAGGCCAGTTCGCGCAGGGCATCGTAACGGCCGCTGGCGCCCCCATGGCCAGCGGCCATATTGATCTTGAACAGCAGTGGGTTGTTGTCGGTCTTGAGTGCACGTAGTTTGGCCACGTACTTGGCCGGCTCCCAGTACATCACCTGGCTGTCGTTCAGCGAGGTGCGCACAAGCATCGCCGGATAAGCTTTGGCCGCCAGGTTCGTGTAAGGACAGTAGGATTTCATGTACTCGTAGTCTTCTTTGTTGCGCGGGTCACCCCATTCCTCCCATTCCTGTGCGGTGAGCGGCAGCGAGGCGTCCATCATCGTGTTGATGACGTCCACGAACGGCACCAGCGACACGACCGCTTTGAACAGGTCGGGGCGCATATTGGTCACCGCACCCATCAGCAGTCCGCCGGCGCTTCCGCCCTGGATTACCAGGCGGTCTTGGGCCGTGTACTTCTGAGCGATCAGGTGTTCCGCGCAGGCGATGAAGTCGGTGAAGGTGTTCCTCTTCTGCCTCATGCGCCCCTGGTCGTGCCAGGCTTTGCCCATTTCGCCCCCGCCGCGAATGTGCGCCAGGGCTACAATCATCCCCCGGTCAAGCAGGCTCAGGCGGTTGGAGCTGAACGTCGGCGAGCTAGGGGCACCGTAGGAGCCATAGGCGGTAAGCAGCATCGGTGGCGGGCGCTGGACACCCTTCCGATAGACCAAGGAAATCGGGATCTTCGTGCCGTCGCTGGCTGTCGCGAAGATGCGCTCGGATTGGTACCGCTTGGGGTCGTAGCCGCCAAGCACTTCGGTCTGCTTGAGCAGCTTGCTCTGGCGCGTGGTCATGTCGTACTCGAACACAGAATTGGGCGTGACCATGGACTGATAACTGTAGCGGTACTTCGTGGTGTCGAATTCCGGGTTGGCGAAAGGAAACGCGGAGTAAGCCGGCTCGGGGAAGGCAATGCGGTGCGACTGGTTCGTGCGCAGGTCGGTCACGCGCAACTGCGGCAAGCCGCCTTCGCGCTCGTACTGCACCATGTAGTGCGCAAAAACGTCCACGCCGGCCAGCATCACCTCGGGCCGGTGCGGGACGATCTCCTTCCAGTTTTCCCGGCGCGGGTCAGCCACCGGCGCGGTCACCAGGCGGAAGTTGCGTCCGCCGGAATTCGTGCGGATGTAGAAGAGGTCGCCGCGATGCTCGACGTCGTACTCGTGGTCTTTCTGGCGCGGCGCAATCAGCTTCCACTGGCCGCCCGGATCGTCAGCCGGAAGGTAGCGCGCTTCGGAAGCTGTCAGGCTGCCGATGCCCAGTACAATGTAGGCCCGGCTGCGCGTGCGGTAAGGGAAGATGCGAAACATCTCGTCTTTTTCTTCATAGACCAGCACATCTTCCGCCGGAGGCTTCCCGAGGGTGTGCCGCCAGAGCCGGTACGGGCGCTTGGCGTGGTCTTCAGTGGAATAAAACAGCGTGCGGTTGTCCGCTGCCCAGACCGCACTGACCACTTTTTCGATCTTGTCCGCATACACCTCGCCGGTGCGCAGGTCCTTGACCCGCAGGGTGTACTGGCGGAAGCCAGTGTTGTCGGTCGAGTAGGCCAGCAAGTTGCCGTCGTCGCTCACCTGGTAGGCGCCCACGGCCATGAACTTTTCGCCCTTGGCGAGTTCGTTCACGTCCAGCATGATCTGCTCGGGCGCCTCCAGGCTGCCCTTCTTCCGGCAGAAGATCGGGTACTGCTTGCCCTCCTCGGTGCGCGCGTAATACCAGTAGCCGCGGAACAGGTAAGGCACAGAAAGGTCCGTCTGCTTGATGCGCGCGAGCATTTCCTTGTAGAGCGCTTCCTGGAAAGCCTCGGTGGGCTTCATGACCTCGGCGGTGTAGGCGTTTTCTGCTTCCAGATAAGCGATCACTTCGGGATTGGACTTCTCGCGCAGCCAGTAGTAGTCGTCTACGCGCCGGTCGCCGTGATAGACGTCTACCTTGGGCACTTTTTTGGCCACGGGCGGCTTGGGCAGCCCGGTGTTTTCCGAAGCATGGATGGAACTGAGGCTCATGGCTGAAACCAGAACAAGCAGGATTCCTTTCCCCAACGAGCACATCGGGAGGCGCATCGTTCCTCCTTTCCCCATCTCGCACGAGCGAGCCGAGCGCATCAGTCTACCACCGGCCGATTTCATCTTCCTATTTCCTAGACGCCCGTCCGGGGAGCCAAGGCATCACCGCGGCGCCGCGCAGACCCAACTTCCGCTGTTCCCCTTCCAGGACGGCAGGGTGGTGTTACTGCGGAGGCGCATGGGTCTACTCCTTTCAGCTACATTATGGCTCTTTGATTATCTATTTGGAATCCGACGCCTCCCCCTGTCGTGAAGATCTCTTCCCCGTGCGGTGGGCCGGGACCGGACCGGCGAAGTTACTCGTGCGCGGGGTTTCCCGGTCAGAACTTCGGTTTGCCCGGGGCGGCGCCCTTCGTTTGCAAACTTCTGCTCTGCGGAAGGCCGCTTTCCGTCTATGATGGCCCACCCATGAAGGCCACGGAAGCAACGCGCAGCCTGCCGCGGCGCCTCGGCGTGGGCACCGCGACGAGCGTCGTGGTGGCCAACATGATCGGCACGGGCATCTTCACCCTGACCGGGTTCATGCTCGGCCATGTCGAAAGCGGCGGGCTGGTGCTCCTGGCCTGGGTGGCGGGGGGACTCATCGCGCTGGCAGGTGCGCTGAGCTACGCCGAGCTGGCAACCATGATGCCACACGCCGGCGGCGAATACGTCTACCTGCGCGAAGTGTACGGTCCGCTGCCCGCGTTCCTGACCGGTTGGACCAGTTTTTTTGTCGGCTTCGCCGCGCCGATTGCCGCCACCGGCATGGCTTTTGCCGCGTATCTGGGCAAGGCCGGCGTGGTGCCGAACTCGCGGCTCGGAGACAAAGGTATCGCGGTGGCGCTGGTAGTGCTGTTCACGGCGCTGCACTACACTGGCCTGCGCTGGGGCGCGCGCGTCCAAAACCTGCTTACGGCCCTGAAGCTGGTGCTGCTCGGCGGGCTGATCGCAGCCGGATTCTTCGCCGGCTCAGGAAGCTGGGCATTCCTCAACCACGGGAGCTTCTGGAATGCAGGCCGGCCGGCACAGCTTGGCGTGACGCTGCTGCTGGCCATGTTCGCCTATAGCGGCTGGAACGCCGCGGCGTACATCGCCGAAGAAGTGCGCGATCCAGCGCGCACCCTGCCGCGCTCGCTTGCACTCGGCACGGTGGTGGTGATGGCGCTCTACCTGCTCTTTAATCTCCTGCTGTTCTACGCCGTGCCCGCGGAGGGCCTGCGCGGGGTCGTGACCGTCGGCGAATCGGCCGTAAAACGTTTGTTCAGCGAAAGAGCCGCCGCGGGATTTTCCCTGCTGGTGAGCCTGGCGCTGCTCAGCTCGCTGAGCGCCTACGTGCTGATCGGCCCGCGCGTCTACTACGCCATGGCCCGCGACGGCCTCTTCTTTCGCGCTGCCGCGCACGTGCACGACCGCTTTCAGACGCCGGGCTACTCCATCGTGGCGCAGGGGATCTGTGCCGTGGCCCTAGTGCTGAGCGGCACGTTTGAAGACCTGGTGAAATACATCGGCTTTGCCCTCGGGGTCTTTCCCTGGATGACCATTGCGGGTCTGTTTGTGCTGCGCCGTCGCGCCCCGAACTGCGCGCGGCCGTATCGCGTCTGGGGGTATCCGCTGGTACCCTTATTCTACCTGGGCGCATCGGCGTGGATCCTGGTGGTGGCGTTTTACAACAGCCCGCACACCTCGCTGGCCGCGGTGGTCACCGTGCTGGCCGGGATCCCCGTCTACTGGCTGACCGTGGGAAGGAAAGAACAGCGCTCTTAGCGAAGGAGGCCATCGTGTTACGCGCAGGAAACACCCTTAGGGGGATAGCCGGACTTTTCGCCGCGCTGCTTTTGCTGCTGCTAGGCGGCGCGAGCGCACAGACCGAGCCGCTCGATGAAGCGACGATTCGCAGCGAGGTGGAAAAGATCCGCCAGCCGGGGATGATGAATGTGCCCCGGGCCGACGGCGAGTTCCTGCACGACTTCGTGGTCCAGCGCGGCTACAAGCGCGTGCTGGAAATCGGCACCTCGAATGGCTACTCGGCGGTGTGGATGGCCCTGGCGCTGCGCAAGAACGGCGGAAAACTGATCACGCTGGAGATTGATGCCATGCGCGCCAACCTAGCCGCCGAAAACTTCCAGCGCCTGCGCCTCAACGACATCATCGAGCTGCGCCGCGGCGACGCCCTGAAGCTGATCCCGAAAATCCCGGGGCCTTTCGATCTGGTCTTCATTGACGCCTGGAAGCCGGACTATATAAGGTATTTCGAAATGGTCTTCCCGAAGACGCGTTCCAGCGGAGCCATCCTGGCGCACAACGTGCTCTCGCATGACGCTGAGTTGCGCGCCTACGTGGAAATGGTCTCGAACCACCCGCAACTGGAAACGCGGATTGAGCGGCGCAGTTCCCGCGGCATCGCCGTCAGCATCAAGAAGTAGGCCGATCCTCGAGAGCCCCGACCGGGCGCCCCATTCAGCGTGGGGCGTCGTCGTGGACGATCCGCCCGTCAAAGATGGTCAGCGCCACCTGGCAGGTGTGCAGGCGGGCCGGTGGGATGCGGAATGGGTCGCAGGTGAGCACGGCCACGTCTGCCAGCATCCCCGGGGCGAGCATGCCTTTCAGTTTCTCCTCAAAGGAAGCGTACGCGCCGGCGCGCGTGTAGGCAGCCAAGGCGGTGGCCACAGAAACGCGCTGCTGAGCAACCCAGCCGCCTGGAGGTTGGCCCTCGATCGTCTGCCGGTTGACGGCGTTGTGCAGCCCGCGTAGCGGGTGGGCACTGATGGCCGCCGGCCAGTCGCTCGAAAACAGCAGACGCGCTCCGGCGCGCTCGAGCGAGCGCCAAGCAAAGGCGCGCCGCACGCGGTGGGGACCGACCGCGCGGGCCCATACGTCAACGGTGCCCGGGTCAGCATGGATCGGCTCCATCGACGCCAGCACACCCAGGCGCGCGAAGCGCGGGATGTCCGGCGGGGAGACGGTTTCGATGTGTTCGATACGGTGGCGGCTGTCGCGCCGGCCGTTGGCGCTGCGCGCGTGCTCGAAAGCATCGAGCGCCATGCGCACAGCGCGGTCGCCGATGGCGTGGATGTAGATTTGCAGCCCGGCCTTGTCCGCTGCGGCGACGGCGCGCTTCAGCTGCTCGGGCGTGTAGGATGGCGTGCCGCGGGCAGCCGGCGCATCCGAATAGGGTTCGAGCATAGCCGCGGTGTGGGTTTCAATCACCCCGTCCAGCACCATCTTGATGGCGCCCAGGCGCAGCTTGGCGTTGCCACAGGGGAGCCCGCAGTGCTTGCGCGCCGCTGCAGCGATGCGTTCGATGTCCGCTTCCGTCGTCCAGGGACCGACCGAAGCGGCAATGGAGACACGCACGACGAGGTCTCCAGTGCGGTCCAGCTCTTCGTAGAGCGTCAGGTCATCGAGGCTACCGCTGGCGTTCTGCAGGCTGGTGACGCCCATGGCGCTCAGCCAGCGCAGCCCGCGGCGCAGGGCAGCGAGGCGTTTTCCGCGGGTCGGCTCGGGCACCGCCCGGCGCACCAGCCCCTGTGCGCCCTCCTTGAATACGCCGGTGGGTTCACCCTCGGCGTCGCGCACGATTTCGCCGTAGCCGGTGAAATGCGTGGCGCGGGTCACGCCGGCCAGCTCCAGCGCTTTCGAGTTGGCCCAGCCTGTATGGCCGTC
>Ga0209172_10001909_pt1 | contig 40371 bp, 35 predicted proteins | sample LarsenN4metaG_FD_184113 | JGI IMG/M metagenome (GOLD analysis project Ga0209172, IMG submission 184113) | Hot spring sediment bacterial and archeal communities from British Columbia, Canada, to study Microbial Dark Matter (Phase II) - Larsen... ... | reverse complement strand
CTTTCATCAAAGTTTAGGCTATCGCACGCCGGTTGAAGTTCATTTTGGTTGTTAAGTTTGCTGCTGTTTTGTTAAATATCCACCTTATTTTTCTCGATTCGTGGTCTTGACAAAGGGGCCAAGTATAACCCTCGTATCCCTCCTCGGACAGGCCGGCCCGTTTATTTGGCCGAAGCTGAAGAACTAAAAGCTGTACTTGGTAAAAAACAACCTGGTGATATTGGTGGAGCACATATAGGCTCACTACTCAGCCGAGGTAAAGATGTTGTACCAGTTACGATTGATGTGCAAGCCATTACAAGCACTCATTTGGCTATTATCGCTAGCACAGGCGCGGGCAAAAGTTATCTGGCCGGGGTATTGCTCGAAGAATTGCTCAAACCTTACAATCGAGCGGCTGTTCTTATTGTTGATCCGCATGGGGAATACAACACTCTAAGTGAAATGTCTAATCATGAAACTTTTCATTTAGGCAACTATCGTGCTCGTACCCGAATTTTTCAGCCAGGTGAAGTCAAAGTTCGACGTGGGGCACTAACAATGGGAGATTTACGTTACTTGCTGCCGAATCTGACTGACCGGATGGACTATCTATTACAGCGAGCTTTTCGTGATGTGCAGCGAGAAGCTCGCACAAATAAGCAGGATGACGAACGTTGGACCTTAAGTGACTTAAAGATTCGATTACGACAGTTGGGAGAGGGTGAGGCAGATGATGAGCAGGGTGATAGCCGCTACAAAGAAACTGCCGAAGCAATCATTTGGCGTTTGGAAAGTATGCTCGGACAATCTGTTATTTTTGACGATTTTGAACATCTTAAGCTAAACGAACTATTCAAACCTGGCCAGTGCTCAGTCTTGCAACTGAACGAAGTTGAAGAGAAACAGCAACAAATTATGACTGCTACATTGCTGCGACGCCTCTTTAAGGCTAGAATGGCTACACAAAAAAAAGAAGTTGATACGGGCGATGAACTATATTTGCCTTACCCTGTCTTTGTCTTGTTGGAAGAAGCCCATCATTTTGCTCCAGCCAGTGGCGATGTAGTGAGTACAGGTATTCTAAAAACAATTTTGGGTGAAGGACGCAAGTTTGGAATTGGTGTTGGCTTGATTTCTCAACGTCCGGGCAAGTTAGATCCTGATGTTTTGTCCCAATGTAATACGCAATGCCTTCTACGAATTGTTAACCCAATAGATCAGGCTCGTGTTGCTGAGAGTGTAGAAACGGTGGGCCGAGACTTATTACGTGAGCTTCCATCTTTGACCAAAGGGCAAGCTATTATCGCCGGTCAGGCCGTTAATACCCCGATTCTCTGTCGAATTCGTACACGTCATACTAAACACGGTGCAGAAAGTATTGATGCACCAAGGGAATGGGTAAAATATACTTCGGAAGAAGCAGAGACACGCCGAACTCGAGACACAGCCCTCCCACCGGATGTAGGTCATCGTGGAAGTATTGAGGATTTTTTGGGATAAACCGAAATTGCCGCTTTCTGCCGCCGACATCATATTCGACAGTTAGCCCTGTTTGGCTCCATTTTGCGCGAAGATTTTAACCCCGCCAGTGGATTTATCAAGAAATCCTGGCTGATTTTCTTTACTTGACTCAGGAGGATATTCGAGCCTGTCTACAATACGCGGCTGAAAGAGAGCGGGCTACGGTGGCAGTTCCGGCATGAAATTTAGAGATCGTTACGGATATGTATCCATAACAGGTAATTGGCAGAGTTAACTCTGCCGAAATGGGTTACAGATGAATATCTGTAACCAGCTTCAAACCGTAAGTAATGATGACAGGAATATTCCTGTCATCATTACCAAATTTCTTTGACTCGGGGCGATCTTGGTGGATCGCCCCGATTTTGTTACAGGTTTGATCGTTGAACTTACGAAGCCCGAACAGCCACCACTTCCAGGTATTCCGACTCGACCCGCGTCACTCCATTTTGAGATTGATTGTGGGCCGACCAGTGCTGCTCCAACTCCTGGCGCAGGGCGGCCTGGCCGGTTTCATCGAGCGCGCCAAACGCTTTGTAGGTGGGGCCATAGTAGCGGCGGAAGTATTCCACCACTTCCGCCGGAGTAAAGGGAAAGTTGAAGGTGACGTTGCGCCGGGTAAGCTGCAGCTCAGCCGCGCTGCCGTTAAACCGCTCGCGGACAATGCTCTCATCCCCCCACAACAGCGGCGAAGGCATACCGGGGGCCGCCGGGACATGTTTGCCTACAATTTTGAACATCTGGCCGATAAAACCGCTTGGCGTCCAGTTGGCCATAGCAATCCGCCCGCCGGGCCGGCAGGCGCGGACCAGTTCCCCTGCGGTGACATCAGGCCGGGGCGTAAACATAGCCCCAAACATGGTCATAACAGTATCAAAGGAGGCATCGTCATAGGGCAAAGCTTCGGCGTCATTCTCGTCAAACCGAATGTTCAAACCTTCGGCTTTGGCTCTGGCCCGGCCCTGTTCCAGCAGATTGGGGGCAATATCCTGGCCGATGACGCTGGCCCCGCTTCTGGCCGCTGGGATGGTCAGGTTACCGGTACCGCAGGCCACGTCCAGCACCCGTTCGTCTGGCTGCAAGTTCAGCCGGTTGACAAACTCGGCCGCGCCAGGGGCATACGTTTCGGCAATCAGTCCAAAATCGCCGGCCATCCAGGTGGCCTTGAGTTTTGCCTTGAGGCTTTCCATTTCAGGGGTTAAAGTTGTCATTTTCGTTTGTACCTTTCTTTCTTTTTGTTTGTTTGTTTGAATTTTTTACTCAACGTTGCCGTTGGTGATCACACTTTAGCCGGGTTATTTCAGCGCCGCTGGGTAGCCATGGATGACCTGCCGGGCTTCCTTGATGGTGACAAAGGAGGCCCCATCTATCTCATTGACCAAACGGAGCAGGTGAGCCACCTGCTTGCGCGAGACCACGACCCCGACCAACTGCACCGGGCCGGAGCGTCCCTGGGCCGGCAACTGCGTGGCTCCAAAGCCGGCCTGACGCACCTTCTGGGCAATCTCTGCTCCCCTGGTGGGTGAAACGATATCTACATTGACGTAGCCCAGAGCCAGGCGGCTCTCCAACCACATCCCCAGCATGGTGCCGGCGACGTAACCAGCGCTGTACCCCAGCACATTCCAGGGGGTATCCAGATGACCGATGACCTGGCTGACGCCGATGACCCACAGGCTAACTTCGGCAAAACCCAGCAGCGCCGCCCAGATTCGTTTGCCCCGCGCAATCATAATGGTGCGGAGCGTGCCCGTTGACACCTGGATCAGGCACAGGGCGAAAAGAATAAAAGCATGGCTTAAGCTTGTCCAGACCATTGATAATCCCTTTCGTAAACTAACTGCAACTCATTCAGGCTTGGCTGACATCAATATTGTCGTTGGCCTGGGAGTGATTGGATAGCTTTACTTTAAGGGATAAATAGAAGAAAGTCGTCTAACGAGGGTTTATTGAGGGGTTTAGTTTTTGGGGAAGGGTTTATCACCGAGGAGGGATAATTCCTGGGCTTTATTAACCGCTTCAACCCGATTGGTCGCGCCCAACTTGCCGAAAATGCGGTTGGTATGGGCTTTAACGGTTCCCACGGAGATAATGAGCTGTGCGGCAATGGCCGGGTTCGATAAGCCCTGGGCGATTAAGTGGAGCACCTCTAATTCACGTTCGGTCAGCGGTTCGATTAAGGGCGACGCCTTGGCGGCGGGTGAGACGGGGACAAAGTCCAGCAGTTCCGTTCGTAAAGCAACCAGGGTGGTTTCCAAATCGGGTGAGGGAGCATCAGCAAGAGTGGAATTCTTGTTAAGCAGAGCGGCCGCTTTCTTTTGCTGCTGTTGGTTACTACCCGGATGGTTCTGAACCAGGCGCAGCAGTTCAGCCCCCCGGTTTTTGAGATCATGGGTGAGCATCAAGGCGCCGATATCAATCAGGACCGACAGCAGCAGCGGGATAAAATTGATCCTGTCGGCAATATCTAACGCCTTCTGGAAATGATGCGCGGCTAAATCGGCTGCGCCGGCCTGGTAAGCCACCTGCCCCAGCCCATGATGGGCGGCAGCCAAGCCGCCCTGATCATTCAGCTTTTGGTAAATGGCTAAACTCTGTTCATATAACTGGCGCGCTGCCTCATAGTCGTGTTGTAAAAGCGATATTTCGCCCAGGTGTTTGGCCGCCACCGCAATACCTTCCGGGTCTTTATAATCTTGCCTGATCCGCAGGCTGTCGCGATAATGGCGTTCGGCCTCGCGATAGCGACCCAGCGCCTGCTGGACATTGCCCAATTCAATATGGCAATAAGCGCTCATCCAATGATTACCCGTTTCCGTCATCAGGTTTAGAGCTTCGGCGCCGTTCTTTAAAGCGGCGGCGTAATCGCCTAGATTGAGGTAGGCGCTGGTCAGACCATAACAGGCAAAGCCCAGGTTCTGTTTGTCCAAGCCCCCGGCCATCTCACGTTTGAGCTGCTGGCCCAGCGCCACAGCATAGGCATAATCACCCCGAATAACGGCCAGAACGGTGAGTGGCGCGAGCGGGTGTGACCCCATGCCGTGAACCGGCGTTAGCCGGAAATCCTCAAATAAGGCTTTACTGCGCTCAAGCCCCGCCGCTGCCTGTTCAAATCGGCCAATCCTGATAAGCATCCAGCCCCGAAAAACCAGGACTTGGGCTAACCCCGGCAAATCTCCTGCGCCTTCGAGACTATCCGCCGCCAGTCCCGAAGCGTCTACATATTCCAGATAACGGCTCTGCATTTGGCAAAAGTGGAAGTAGGGCGCAGTCACTTTCCTGAGTGCGTCGAGCTGGCGCCGGTCAAGCGCCACCTGCCAGGCGGCGCGGATATTTTCCAGTTCGGCTTCAATTGCCAGGCTGTTTTTAACTTGCTCCCGTTCCACTAAACCCGGCTCTCGCTGGGCCAGGAAATCACAATAGTAACGGCAGTGCGTCTCAGTCAAGGCTTCTATTTCTGCCTCATTCAGCTTGCCGTTGGCATATTGGCGCAGCAGTTCATGAATTTGGTAGCGGCCCCCGGCTTCATGCCGAAGCAGGCTTTTATCGAGCAGGGATGAAAGTAAGGGTAAAGAAGCGCCGGCAATGGCTTCGGCTGCTTCGCGTTGAAACCCCCCCTTAAATACGGCCAGCCGCTTAAATAAAGCTTGTTCCCTCTCCGTCAAATGCTCCCATGTTTGGGCAAAAACAGCCGGCATGCTGCGATGGCGTTCCGGCACATGCCGTAAATTGGAAGAGAGAAAATTCAGGCTGTGCTGAATTTCGGCTGCAATTTCGGAACAGCGCAGGGTTTTGGTCCACGAAGCGGCCAGCTCTAAAGCCAGGGGGATGCCCCCCACAAGCTGACAAATCCGGACAACACTGTCCTGGTGGTCGGCCAGGGAAAAATTGGGATATACCTGGCGCGCCCGTTCGACAAATAACTCTACGGCTGTCATGGATTCGGCCTTATCGGTTTGATAATCCAGGGGAAAAGGCAGACCCTCGATTGGATACAACCATTCTTCCGGCAGGCTCAGCGCCTCGCGCGATGTCACCAACAGTTTGGCTGCCGGCGCGCGCTGGATGATCTGGGTTACAAACTCGACTCCATCCAGGACGTGCTCAAAGTTATCCAGCAGCAGTAGTAAATTTTTATCATGCAGATATTGTAAAAGCTGGTTTTCCGGCGTGTCATGACCGGATAGCACCACTCCCAGTACATCCACCACGGCCGAGACAATTTGTTTGCCGGATTGGAGCGGTTGCAGGTTTACAAACCAGATGCCGTGCAAAAAAGCCTGTTGTTGGCCCTTAGCAAGCTGGACAGCCAGGCGCGTTTTACCAATACCCCCCACCCCAACCAGGGTTAACAAACGGCAGTCTGTGTTTTCCAGGAGTTGGGTTATTTCGTTTAGTTCGGTTTCTCTGCCCACAAAACGTGTAGCTTGATCAACCTGCTCTAAATTAGAGGCCATAGCCAAGCAGCACCAACCGTAAAGTCGAATTGAATTTATCCACGTCTGCATGATATAATTTAGCAGCGATAAGCGTATGATACAATGAGCCTCGGCAGATAGCAATTGAGATTTCGTTTTATAAGTTAACTCTGCCGAAATGGGTTACAGATATTCATCTGTAACCAGCTTCGAGTACAATTCAAAGCCGCTATCGGGTATAATCACTACTGGGAAAAACCAATGACTGTCCAATTAAAGCCTCTACCCATTGAAATTCCGCTGGATGAAATTGCCGCTTTCTGCCGCCGGCATCACATTCGGCAGTTAGCTTTGTTTGGCTCCGTTTTGCGCGAAGATTTTAGTCCGGATAGTGATGTGGATATATTGGTCGAGTTTGAACCTGATCACATACCGGGGCTGGCCTTTTTTACAATTCAAGAGGAACTCTCCCATATTTTGGGCCGCCAGGTAGATTTAAATACGCCTCAATTTTTAAGCTGCTACTTCCGTGATGAAGTGCTGCATAAGGCACAGGTATTATATGACCAGACATAGCCTCATTATTCGCTTACGGCATATGTTGGATCACGCCAGAGAAGCATTTGAATTAACCAAAGGTAGATCTAGAGCTGATCTTGACTCGGATCGGCTGCTAAATCTGGCTCTGGTGCGTTTACTCGAAGTGATTGGCGAAGCAGCTAATTCTATTCCAAAAGAAGAGCAAGTAAATTATCCTGAAGTTTCCTGGGCCCAAATAGTCGCACTGCGTAACCGGCTTATTCACGGCTATGACGCAGTTGACTTTGATATTCTCTGGCAAATTATCACCCAAGATTTACCCCCTCTTATTACAGCTTTAGAAAAAATCGTTCCTTTAGAAGATTCATTCGAGTAAATCCGTATTCTTCTCATGGCTCTATCCTCACCTAGCCCACTAAGCGGTCCTACTCCACCCTCCCCGTCCCAACTCCTGCTCTTTTTCGTCCTGCTCATCTGGCTGGCTGCCGCTTCGATTGTCGTCGGGATGGCCGCTATTTTTTTGCCCCTAAGTTGGCCGGAAGCCGCCAGGAGTTTGCTAACTGTCGCGCTGCTGGCTGCTTTGTTACTCATTCCCTTTGGCGCATTTGCCCTATTGACCCGCCGGCCTGGATGGACCGCTGCGCGCCCGCTGGCCCTGATTTTGGCCGGGGTGGGTCTTTACATCACCCTCGACGCCGCCATCCGAGCCATCGCCGGGCCGGTCCAGCGTGAAGGGACATACCTCCTGCCGTTAGCGGGCACAATCCTCCGCCTGACCCTGCTCACCCCGGCGGCGCTGCTGCTCGGCGGCGTGGGGGTATGGTGGGTCGGCGGGCTGCGCTCGCGGAGTGACCTGCGGAGGATACTGGGCTTAAATGCCCCTCAACCGCTGGGGCTGCTGCTGGCCCTGGCCGCTGCTGCCGCGCTCACCCTGGGTTGGCCGCTCACCGGCGCGCTGGGCGATAGCTGGACCTCGCAACTGCTCCTCATCCAAACCCTGGCCCAAACCCTGCCCGAAGAACTCTTCTTCCGTGGCGCAGTTCCGGCCCTCCTCATCATCCACTGGGCCAGAAAATCCACTGAAACAGATGTTCAATGTTCATCCTTCATCCTTCATCCTTCATCCTTCATCCTTCGTTGTTGGCCCCTCGCCCTCTTCACCTACCTCGCCTTCACCCCCAGCCTGATGATCCCCCACGACGATTGGGGCAAATTGACCTGGCTGATCACCGCCTTTCCGCTCACCTGGCTGCTGCTTGAACTGCGCTTGTGGAGCGGCAGTATCTGGCCGGGGCTGCTGCTGGCCTGGGGCTACCGAGCCGCCCCACTCCTCTTCACCGACCCGCGCGATGAAGTGCCGCTGATCACCCAACCCTGGCAAACCGCCGCTCATCTGTGGCTGCTGGTCGGCGCGGGTGGGCTGGCCTTGCTGCTGTGGGCCGGACGGCGCTGGCTGCTCCCGCGCTGGCGGTTATCAGAACTGACCACGCTCGGCCTGGTCGGGGGGCTGGCGCTGCTCGGCTGGGGAGTGTGGCTGGCCTTGTGGCTAAGCCTGGGTCGCCCTGGCTTTTACAACGACGGCTTTTTGATTATCATGACCGAGCAGGCCGACCTGAGCGGCGCAGAGCAAATCGCCGATTTGCAAGCTCGCCGCGCCTTTGTGCGCGACCGGCTGATCGAAACGGCCAACCGTACTCAGGTCCCGGTGCGCCAGGCCCTCGACGCGGCCGGGCTGGCCTATCGACCTTTTTACCTGGTCAATATGATCCGGGTGGAGGGCCATCATCGGCGCATGGCCGAATTTGCAGCCTTGCCTGGCGTGGCGCGGGTGATGCTTAACCCCAACGTGCGGCCCTATCCCCTGGATTTTGATTTTGGCTATGGCGACACCCCCGCCGAAGGCCAGGGCGTCGAGGCTAATCTCAGCCAGGTATACGCCGATCAGGTCTGGGCCATGGGCTTCACTGGACAGGGCATTGTTGTCGGGGCACAGGATACCGGCTACGATTGGCAGCATCCGGCGTTGCGCTCAGCCTATCGCGGGGTCAGCGAGGCGGAGCAGGTCAACCATAACTACAACTGGCGCGATGCCTGGGCCGACACGCCGGAGCCGTTTGACGACGACCAGCACGGTACCCATACCCTGGGCACAGTTTTGGGCAACGACGGCCAGGGCAACCAGATTGGCATGGCCCCCGGCGCTACCTGGATTGGCTGCCGCAACATGCAGCGCGGCCTGGGCAATCCGGCCAGCTACGCCGACTGTATGGAGTTCTTTCTGGCTCCCTATCCGCTGGGCGGCGACCCGTTCCGCGACGGCGACGTAGCTAAAGCGCCCCATGTGGTCAATAACTCCTGGGGCTGCCCCAATATTGAGGGCTGCGACGATACCGTTTTAGAACCGGCCACAGAAGCCCTCCGCGCCGCCGGGATCATGATGGTCGTCAGCGCCGGCAATGATGGCCCGGCCTGCGGCACCGCCTATGAACCGCCGGCCCGCTATGACAGCGTTTTCTCGGTGGGGGCAACGAATGCCAGCGGCGAGATTACCGGCTTCAGCAGCCGCGGGCCGGTCATAGAGGATGATGTCCCCTTGATCAAGCCCGACATCAGCGCGCCGGGCTTTGAGATTCGCTCCAGCGTGCCGGGCGGCGGCTATGGCACGGCTTCGGGGACCAGCATGGCCGGGCCGCACGTCACCGGATTGGTGGCGTTGATCTGGTCGGCTAATCCGGCCCTCATCGGCCAGATCGAGGCCACCGAGGAGATCATTCGCCTATCGGCTACGCCTGTTGCGGTTGAGGCCGCCTGCCCTATCGAGAGCCAATCGCCTCCCGATCCCTCGCTGCTGGCTCAGTTGGACAGCCTGACCGCCGGCAATGCCTGCGCCTGCGGCGGCGTGACCGGCGTGCCCAACAATGTCTACGGCTGGGGCCAGATTGATACCCTGCGGGCGGTCGAGTTGGCGAGAGTTTGGAAGATAGAAGATGGAAGATAGAGGATGGAAGATAGAGGATGGAAGATAGTAGTCTGAGAATGGTCATTAATAATTCACAATTCACAATTTACAATTCACAATTTCTCTTCCGTCGTTTTGTTAAAACAGATATTGAGGCGCTGGCGGTGCTGATGGCTGCCGTGGAAGCGGTGGATGAGGGAGTCGGGCGGCCTGTAGCGGAACTGGCGGCTGAGTTGGAAACTGCCCTGGCCGATTTGAGCGAGACCGGCTGGCTGGCGCAGATTGATACCGGGGAGATTGTAAGCTATAATTATGGGGAAACATGCGGCGGGGCGGAGGCGAATTTTTGGCTGCGCGGTGCGGTCCATCCGGCCTGGCGTGGTCAGGGAGTAGGCTATGAGGTGGTCCGGCGTAGTTGGGCCGATATGCGGCAGAAATGCAGCGGGAAAGCCTGGGTCAACGCCTGGGCTTACCAGCACGACCAGGCCCGCTGCCACCTGTGGTCTCGCTTTGGCCTGCGGCCCGACCATATTTATCACGAGTTTGAAATCCCGGCAGCGCAGGTGATGCCTGTTCCGGCGCTGCCGCCGGGAATAGTGATCCGGCCCTGGGAGCAGCGCCACTGTGCCGCCGCCGCGGCCTTGCGTAACCAGGCTTTTGCCCATAACTGGGGCTACCAGCCCACCACCGCCGAAGCTCTGCGCCGCCGCTTTCAAACGGCGCGCTACGAGCCGGGCTTCAGTTTTAGCGCCTGGCGGCAATTGCCCTCCGGTGAGGCGCAGATGATCGGCGTGGTGCATGCCTGCCTGGGCTGGACACGCCGCCTGCGCCGGGCCAATGAGGGCGAAGTAGTCTGGCTGGCGGTGGCCGAGGCGGAGCGTGGCCAGGGAGTTGGCCGGGCGCTGATGTTGACCGCTATGCATGCATTGCGAGCCGCCGGGGTCGAGGTGATCTCACTCGGCGCGGACAGTTACGCCGACCAACCGACGATTGGCTTATGGCCGCAGTTGGGCTTTACCCTGCGTAAAGCGATTATAGATTACCGAGGAGCCATCACGGGTCTACAGCACACCGGCGATGAAACTGTTATGGCGAGGCCATAGGCCGAAGCAATCCCCGCCTCCGAGGTAGGGAGACTGCTTCGGCCTTTCGGCCTCGCAGTGATATGAACCAAGCTATTTTCAGAGAAGTGTTCATAAACCTGGGTACACCACCAGGAACGAAAATTTGGAGGGCAAGGCTTGCCTTGCGACTTGGCAAAGCAAGCTTTGCACTCCGGCCGGTTTATTTACAAGGAGTATTGTAACATGGACTTGCTGGAAAAATTCAATACCTTGCTAAATGCTGCCGTGAACGCCAAGCTGCCCCAGCGCGAGCGGCGGAGCGCCCTGGAACAGTTGGAGCAGGAGCAGTTGGCAGCCATTCGCCGGGCGCTGGCCGAGGTAGAACTGCGCGAGCGCAACCTGGTCGAGCGGTTAAAAACCGAACAAAGCGCCGCCCAGGCCGCGGCCCAAAGCGGCGACACCCTCAACCAGCGCGCCCACGAGAAACGCGCCGCCGAGTTGGAATATTACGTCAGAAATGAGTCGCTCCAGGCGATTGACCTGGAAGAAAAGCTGGCGGCTTTGGAAGAGAAGTTGGCTTTAGCCAAAGAAGCGGTAGAAAAAGAGGCTCGCAAAGCCAAGAGCCGCGATGAAGAAGCCAGCAAAGTCTTGGGTATGCCCCCGGCCAGCGCCGGCCAGACTGCCGCTGCTGCGCCGGTCCCCCCCGTTATCAAGCCTCAATTTGCCGGAGATGACCCGGAGATGGCCGCCCGCAAATCGCGCTTATCGGACTGAATAGGCGAATTGCGAATGGCGATCAGATATTATTCGCCATTCGCTCATTCGCCATTCAAATACCCCAGAATTGCCTCTAACCCCAATAGATAACTCCGCCAGCCAAAGCCGCTGATTTGCCCCACGCAGACCGGGGCCAGCAAACTTTTGTGGCGAAACTCCTCGCGGGCATGGACATTGCTCAAATGCACTTCCACCACCTTCAAGCCGGTCCCGGCGATGGCGTCGCGCAGGGCGATAGAGGTGTGCGTGTAAGCGCCGGGATTGAAGACCACGCCGGCGGCCCACAGCCGCGCTTCGTGCAGGGCATCCACCAGCGCGCCTTCATGATTGGATTGGAAGCAGCGCACTTCGACGCCGCGCTCGGCGGCGGTGGCAATCACCCTGGTGTTGATGTCCTCTAGGGTGGTTGAGCCGTAGACTCCCGGCTCGCGGGTTCCCAATAAATTTAGGTTAGGACCATGCAGTAATAAAATCGCTGTCATATCCACCTGTCTTTGTGGAAGATTGGTAAATTATTAATCTGAATTTGGAATTAGCTCGAAAATCACCCTTCGATATGCGCTCCACTTTGTTCCGCGCTACTCAGGATGATTTTTGACTTATAACCGCATTCTGAGTAGCCCTGAGCAACGCGAAGGGTGTATCGAAGCTGTGTCCTGAGCTTGTTGAAGGGGGTGCGATTTAGAAACCTCCGAACCGAGGTTACCAACCTTCCAGCCCTCCAATCCTCCATTTTTACCCCAATATTTCCCGTACCCGCGCCGCTACGGCCAGGCCCAGCTTCTTATGCTCGCTCGCATCCAGATGAATACCGTCGAGATCACTGGAGACAACGAAGGCCCCGGCATCGAGGAAGGCGCAGTCAAGTTCCTCGGCCACCCGCCGGTAGTGGTGGCTAAACTGGCGCGATTTGTCGGCCGCGCCTTCAAACATTTCGTTGTACTCGGTCAATTGGGCCACCGGCGGTGGGGCGATGAGCAGCACTTGCGGGGCGCGATTTTCCGGGCCGCAGTTGCTTTTCTGGACTATTTCGACCAGCGTTCCCGCGCCTTCGGCAATATCATAAGCGCCCAGGCCAAAACGCCGTTTCAAGTCGTTGGTGCCCAGCATAATCGTAACCAGGTCAATTGGCTTATGGGAGGTCAGAATGGGGATGAGCTGCTCTTTGCCGTTTTTGTAACCTTCGATGGGGTCATCCCAAACGGTAGTCCGGCCGTTCAGCCCTTCGGCAATCACTTCGTAGTCAGTTCCCAGTTCCTGTTGCAGCACGCCCACCCATCGTTCCGTGCGGCTGTAACGGTCTTTGGTCCCAGGGCGGTAGCCCCAGGTGTTGGAGTCGCCGTAGCAGAGAATGGTTTTCATAAGTATTCTCCTTTGGAGGATGGCAAAATTGGAAGGTTGGAAGATTGGAAGGTTGGTAAATATCCAGTCTTCCAACCTTCCAATCCTCCGGTATTAACTCTTTTGGTCAATCAAGCCCAGGTGCAAGCCGGCCAACATCAGGCCAGCAATAGTTTTTGCATCCTTGATCTCGTTCCGGCCGATCATGGCGACAGCTTCGGCCCAGGGCACAGTCACCAGTTCGATATGCTCATCAAACTCAAGCTGGTTGGGGCCGGGGGTCAAATCGGTCGCCAGGTAGAGGTGCAGATATTCGGTCAGGATACCGGGGCTGGCGTAAAAACCGCCCAGTTTATGCCACACGGCGGCCTGGTCGCCGGTTTCTTCCAGCAGTTCGCGGGGGGCGGCCTGGTCGGGGTCTTCGCCGGCTTCCAGACTGCCGGCGGGTAGTTCGAGTAGCCAATCCTCGATACCGGCGCGGAACTGTTTGACCAACCGCACCTCGTTATTCACTGTCAGGGGGACAATCACCACGGCCCCACGCGTGGCGACGATTTCGCGCTGCGCCGTCTGGCCGCCGGCCAGTTGCACCTGGCGTAAACTCAGGGTGACAAGCTTGCCTTGAAAAATTTGCTGTTCGCTAAGGGGTGTTTCGGGCTGCATAGAACTCCTTCCAACGTTTAAACGTTGAACGTAAGAATGGCTGCCACATCCTCTCGCGCCACATTATCAAAAATATCCACGTCGCCGATAGCGCGGGGGAGGATGAAGCGCAGGGTGTTGCCCTGTCGTTTTTTGTCGGCGCCCATCGCGGCCCAGACCTCGGCGGGCGGATAGGGCGGCGGCTCGGTGGGCAGGCCCAGGCGATCCAGCAGGGTCACAATGCGCTGGGTCGTTTCGGCGGAGCAGAGGCCCAGCCGGGTGGCTAACCGGGCGGCGCAGACTGTGCCCATCGCTACCCCTTCGCCGTGTCGCAGTTCAAAATTAGCCAAACGTTCAAAAGCATGGCCGAAGGTGTGACCCAAATTCAACACCGCCCGCCGGCCCTGCTCAAAGGGGTCTTCTTGTACCACCCGAACTTTGACAGTGATGGCAGTAGGCAGTAGGGAGTAGGGAGTAAGGAGCAAGGACAATAAATTGATTTCTCCTCTGCTCCCCTGCGCCTCTGCTCCCCTGCTTCTTTCTTCCAATTCCGCAAACAAAACCGGGCTGTCAATAACCCCATGCTTGACCACCTCGGCCATGCCGGCCCGCAACTCGGCGGGGGGGAGGGTAGACAGCACGGCGGGGTCAATTACCACCATTTCCGGCTGTTTGAACGCGCCGACTAAATTCTTACCCTGGGGCAAATCCAGCCCCACCTTGCCGCCGACGCTGGCATCTACCATGGCCAGCAGGGTGGTGGGAATTTGCGCAAACGGTACGCCGCGCAGATAGGTGGCGGCGGCAAAACCGACCGTATCGCCCAACACGCCGCCGCCCAGGGCAATGATCGGGCTGCGCCGGTCAAGTTTGGCCTCGACCAGTTGGGGGTACAAATCGGCGACGGTGGCCAGTGTTTTGTTTTGTTCGCCGTCGGGGATGGTCAGGCAGGTTGGCTCAAATCCGGCGGCGCGCAGGCTCGCCAGCAGGGGTTCGGTGTGGTGGCGGCCCACCGGCTGGTTGGTGACAACGGCGCAGCGGCCTTGATAGCCCAACTCGGCCAGGCGAGGGCCGGTTTGGGCCAGCGCGCCTTCGCCCAGAAAAATGGGATAGCTGCCACTGGGGTGGGTGACGGTAATGGTTTGCATTTAAAAATCCTTTTATGAATGGCGAATTTTTAGGGGACGCCATTCGCCATTCGCTCATTCGCCAATTCGCAAATTCGCTGCGCCGCTTCTTCCGGTGAAAGGTGCGTGACATCCAGATGATGTTTGATCCGAGCGTAGGCCGGAGCGCGCTGTTCTAGCAGGGCGGCCAGGCGAGTAAAGCGGCCCTCGTCCCGCTCGGCCAGCATGGGCCGATCCTCACTCTGGCCGATGCGCTGCCACAAGGTCGCCGGGTCGCAGTCCAGGCAGATGACCAGACCACTGGACTCCATCACCCGCAGGTTAGCTTCCGTCACCAACGCTCCGCCGCCGGTGGCGATGACCAGACCTTCTCGCGCTGCCAATTCACGGCAGAGACCGGCTTCCAACTGCCGGAAATAAGGCTCGCCGTTCTCGGCAAAAATCCGGGCGATGGGGCGGCCTTCGCGCTGCTCGATCAGAGTGTCCATATCCACAAACTCGCGCCCCAACTCAGCCGCTACTAGCCGCCCAATCGTAGATTTGCCCGTGCCCATAAAGCCGGTCAGGATAATGTTTTTATAAAACTCAAATTCACTCATCGGGTATACTCCGGGGCTGTTTTGAGGTATTCCAGCATAAGTATATTAATTTCAGCCAGGGAGCGGTCAGGATAACGTCGCCGGAAGGAGCCTCGCAGGATGCTTCTGGCAAAAGCAGAAGTCTGACTCATGGCTAATATTCTTTGGCCGGGGGTTAATCTGGCTAGCCGATAGAGGTGAAACCAATCAACCGGCTCAAGGATAGGGTCAAGGTCAATTTTGGTCGAGGCTGTTTCAGGGGTCATCTCAAAATAGTTTAAAGTGACTCGTGTCTATATGCCGTGCCTGATGCATCAGCACGGCGTTCATCAGCTCAATCGCCAGACGCGATTCCAGGGTAACGCCGGCCCGGACGCCTACGCAGGGGTCGTGGCGGCCTTTTTTTAGCTCAAAATCTATCTCTTCCAGGTTTTTACGCACCGATAGCTGCGGCTTGACAATGGTCGAGGTGGGTTTGAAGCCTACCCGGCAGACCAGGGGCATGCCGGTGGTAATCCCGCCGATCAAGCCGCCCTGGTGATTGGTTTGGTAGCCGCTGCGCCGGATGGGGTCATTGTTCTCGCTGCCCCGGCGGGCCACCACTTCCGCCCCGGAGCCAATTTCGCAGGATTGGACGGCGTGCAGCCCGCCCAGCGCGCCCATCAAGCGCACTTTGAGGCTCTGATACAGCGGCTCGCCCACCAGCGGCGGCACATTGACCGCCACCACTTCGATGGCCGCCCCAATCGAGTCGCCCTGGATGCGCGTTTCTTTAATTAATTGACCCGCCTCACGGGCAAAATCCGGGTCAAAGGAGTAGATTTCGGCGGTTTCCAGGATTTCTTCTACCCGGCGAACCTCATCTCGATTTACGATTTTAGATTTACGATTTACGATTTCCGTTTCAGTATTCCCCCCTGCTCCTCCGCTCCCCTGCTCCCCTGCTTCTTCACCTCCTCGCCTCGTCAACTCCTCAAAATGCTCCGCCAGACTGAGCGATGCCTGCAACGGTCCCACCTGACAGATAGAGGATAGAATCACCGTGCCAAAATGTTCGGCCAGAAAGAGGCGGGCAATCGAGCCGCCGATGACATCGGAGATGGTGGAACGGTAGCTGGAACGCCCGCCGCCGCGAATGTCTACAAAACCTTTGGATTGGTAATACTTGACCAGGTCGGTATGGCCGGGGCGAACCTCGCCGGTGGGGCCGGCAAATTGGGCGTAATCGCCCGATTTTTTGGCGGCGGAGAGCACCAGGGCGGCAATCGGTTCGCCGGTAGTGTAGCCCGCTTCATAAGTTTGGGCGCGGGTTTCTTTGCCCTCAACCTGAACGGCCAGATCCGGGCCGGAAAGCAATGAGTCCAAATCCTCGCCATCATACAACCCCGATAAAAAGACCACCGAGTCATCCTCGTGGCGGGGCGTGCCGTGTTTATTGCTGCCGGGCCGCCGCCGATCTAGATATTTTTGCACCTGTTGGCGCGAGATTTTTAGCCCCGGCGGGCAGCCAAAAACAATGGTCGTAATGCCTGGGCCATGCGATTCGCCCGCTCCGGCTACGGCAAAGAGAGGACCGCCAAGAATTTCCATACTATCTCTCAATCGCTAATTTCTTTATCCCCGCCTTTGAGGTTGGTCAAACACGCCTGCCGCATCACCTCAATCGGGGCGGGCTGGCCGGTCCACTTTTCAAAGGCGTACGCGCCCTGATGGACCAGCATGCCTAAGCCGTCAATAGTAGCGGCGCCGGCGGCGCGGGCGCGGGCTAAAAAGACGGTTTCCAAAGGGTTATAAACCAGATCACAGAAAATAACCCTAGCCGGCATGGGCACATCGGCGGGCCAGGGCGAGGCGTCAATGTGGGGATGCATGCCCACCGATGTGGAGTTGACGACCAGATCAATCTTCTCATCCAGCACCGCCAGCGACTCCAGCGTGAGTGCTGCGAAGGTCAAATGGCTGCCGGGGAAAGCGGCGGCCAGGTCATCTACCAAAAAAGCGCCCCGTTCAGCAGTCCGGTTGAGCACAATCACCGAGTCGGCCCCGGCGCGGGCCAGAGCAAACACAACGGCGCGGGCCGCGCCGCCGGCCCCCAGAACTGCCGCCCGCAGCCCTTTAGGGTCGCAGTTAGCTTCCTTGAGCGAATTGAGAAAGCCGATGGCGTCGGTGTTGTAACCGTAAAATTTGCCGTCTTGCAGATGAATGGTATTGACTGCGCCGGTAATGCGAGCAGCTTGACTCAATTCATCCATGTAGCGCATGACTGCCTGTTTGTGCGGTACGGTAACATTCGTCCCGACAAAATTGAGCGCAGCCAGACCCTTGAGGGCTTGCTCCACATCGTCGGGCCGCACCGGCAGCGGCACATAAGCCCAATCCAGGCCCAGTTCGGCAAAGGCGGCGTTGTGCATAGCCGGGCTGAGGCTGTGGGCCACCGGCCAGCCCATCACCCCAACCAGCGAGGTTTTGCCGGTGAGCGATTGTAACTTAGCCATACTCTTTTAAGGAGTAGGGACGCGAAGCGATGAGTAGGGAGTAAGGGAAAGCCTTACTGCCTACTCCCTACTACCTACTCCTTACTCCCTTCTATCATTTGAAAGAAATGAGTAAAGAAATCGGGAAAGGTTTTGCGGGTGCAGTCGGGCCGGTTGATGACCAGGCCGGGTGATTTTAAGCCGGTGACGGCAAAGGCCATGGCCATACGATGGTCATCATAAGTTTCAATCAGGGCCGGCTGGAGCGGGCCGGGGTAAATTTTTAGCCCGTCGGCAAACTCCTCGACCTGCGCCCCTAAGCGTCGCAGTTCGGTAACAACGGCTTTGATTCGCTCGGTTTCTTTGTAGCGAATATGCTCGACATTGCGAATAGTCACCGGCGAGGTAGCAAAAGGGGCAATCGCGGCCAGCGTTTGCACTAGGTCCGACATATCGTTCATGTCAACTTCTAAGCCCTGCAACTGCTCCGGCCCAATCACCTCGGTGTAACTATCCGTGACCTGTACCTGGCAGCCCATCGCGGCCAGGATTTCGACAAAATGGGCGTCGCCCTGGCAGGAACGGGCCGAGAGGTGCTTGACCCGCACCCGCCCGCCTGTAACCGCGGCGGCGGCCAAAAAGTAGGAAGCGTTCGAGGCGTCCGGCTCAACCGGGTAGTGGCGGGCCTGGTAGTGCTGCCCCGCTTTGACAAAAAAGCGGTTGGGTTCCGGCTCGGTCAGTTGGATGCCAAAATCGGCCATGACCTGGCCGGTGATGTCAATATAGGCACGGGAGACAAGCTCGCCCTCGATCTCGATGGTGGTGTCTTGTTGGGCATAAGGCGCAATCAGCAGCAGGGCCGACACCTGCTGGCTGGTCTGGTTGGCCTTCAGGCGAATGGGACCGCCCTGAAAGCCCCGGCTGTGGAGGGTGTAGGGCATGTAACCGGGCTGGCCCTCAAAATCCACCCCGGTCCCTGCCGCTTGCAGCACTGCCAGCAGTTCGCCCATCGGCCGCTCACGCATGCGGGGGATGCCGTCCAGCCGGTAGCGGCCTTGCCCCAGCGCGACCAGGGCGGTGATAAAACGGGCGGCGGTGCCGGCATTGCCCACAAACAGATCGGCCTGCGCGGCGGGAATTTCACCGCCCAGGCCGGTCACCCGAAAGCGGGCCGCTTCGGGTTGGCTGCTGACGGAGAAGCCCAACTGTTGCAAACAGGTCGAAAACCAATGGGTGTCATCGCTGAAGAGGGCATTGTCCAGGGTCGAGCCGCCCTGGGCCAAGGCTGCCACCAGCAAGGCCCGGTTGGTGATACTTTTGGAGCCGGGGATTTCAACCTCGGCGTTGATAGGTTTATTGAGGGTCGGTATTGCGATTTGATGTTCCATCTATCTTTTATTATACACCGCTTTCCGCTGCTGTGACGCCTGTTCCAGCAATTTTCGCAAGGCTGCTTCATCCCCGGCGGCGAGAGCTTCGGCCAGATGAGCCAGTTGGCCCTGGGCTAAAGCCAGCATTTCGCCAACGGCGGCGCGGTTGGTCAGCAGAATATCCACCATCATGGTCACGTCTGAGGCGGCCACGCGGGAGGTATCCCGAAAGCCGGAGGCGGCCACTTCCCACACCGCCGGGTCGGTCTCGGCCACCTGCTGCGCGGCCAGGACCAGCGCCGTGGCCATCGCATGAGGCAGGTGGCTGATGGCCGCAACCAGTTTATCGTGGCGGTCGGCGGCCAGCAGGCGGGGTTTGGCCCCCACCGCCTGGGCCAAATTGAAAATCAGGTCAGTGGCGGCAGGAGGCGTCCGTTCCAGGGGGGTGACAATCCAGGGCGCACCCTCGTAAAGGGTCGCCTCGGCGGCCTCCAGCCCGGCCTGCTCTTTGCCGCACATCGGATGGGAGCCAACCGGGTAGACATCTGCGGGTAAGTTCGCCATTGCCTGCACAATCTCCTGCTTGGTGCTGCCCATATCGGTGATGACTGCGCCGGCTTTATAAAAAGAAGCCAATTCGCCCAACTGCCGGATAATCGCTCGCACCGGGGTGGTAAAAATTACCAGATCGGCTTGGGGCAAAGCTTGAGCCGGGTCGGTGGTGGCAAAATCGGCTGCGCCCAGCGCTTCGGCCTGCCGCACGACCTCCTGCCGCCGCACCAGCGCGATGACTTTCCGGCAGACATTCTTCTCTTTCAAAGCCAACGCCAGCGAGCCACCCATCAGCCCCAAGCCGACGATAGCAATATGCGCCTCTTTCAGGCTAAATTCAGGGTCGAAAATGAACCTCCGCTAAAGAAAGGATGAGGGATGAAGGATGAGGGATGAAAATTATAACTATTCATCTCTTCCCTTTCCTCGTTTACTTTTGACCTTTTTAACCATGCTCACAAAGATGGCAGTTAACTCTTCGGTTTCGTTGGATAGTGGCTTGAGTCTTTCTTCGGTCATAATTCCCGACTCGACCAGTAATTCTAACCAGTAAGCGGTTTCTTCTAGTTCTTGGAGACCACCCTCTATTTTGTTAACAAAATCGGCATCTGACTTGGCTCGCTGCGCTTCGCGGTAATGCGCTCCCACCGAAGTGCCGGAACGCAACAACTGCTTGCCTATAACTTGAGCTTCAGTTGTTTTCGGTAAAGCCACATACAGCCGAATAATTCGCAGGGCAAATGCCTTGGTTCGTGCTCGTAAATCTTGCGGCTTATCCTCGCTTATCATTACTCATTCAAACAGGATGAAGGCCGGAAAAATCTTCATCCTTCCGCCTTCATCCTTCATCCTTTAAACTGTTCTGCCTACCGCCTCTGCCACTCGCCGCACCTCAACCATAAGTTCCGCAAAGCGCTGCGGTTTGAGCGATTGTTCACCGTCGCTGCTGGCTTCGGCCGGGTTGGGGTGGACTTCGATAATCAAACCGTCGGCTCCGGCGGCGACGGCGGCTTTGCTGGCGGCTTTGACCAGGGTCCACTTGCCGGTGGCGTGGCTGGGGTCAACCACCACCGGCAGATGGGTCAATTCTTTGAGAACGGGGACGGCGTTGATGTCGAGAGTGTTGCGGGTGTACTTTTCAAAGGTGCGGATGCCGCGTTCGCACAAAATTACCTTGTGGTTGCCGTTAGACATGATATATTCGGCGCTCATCAACAGCTCTTCGATGGTACTCATCATCCCACGTTTTAGCAAAACGGGCATGTTGGTTTGACCCACCGCGTTGAGCAGGGCGTAATTTTGCATATTGCGCGTGCCGATTTGCAACACATCGGCATATTTGCTGACCAGCCCCACCTGATCCGGAGACATCACCTCGGTGACAATGTGCAGGCCGGTTTCCTCGCGGACCTGGGCTAAAATCTTGAGACCGGCTTCACCCATACCCTGGAAGCTGTAAGGCGAGGTGCGCGGTTTGAACGCTCCGCCGCGCAGCAGATGCGCTCCGGCCTCGCGCACGGCTGTCGCGGTTTCGCGCATCTGCTCCAGGCTCTCGACGGAGCAGGGGCCGGCCATCACAATCACTTTGTTGCCGCCAAAAACGTGGCCGTTGACCGAAATCCTTGAGTCCTCCGGCTGGAAATCTCGGCTGGCTAACTTGAAGGGGCGCAGCACCGGCACCACCCGGTCTACCCCATCCATGCGGCTCATCGCCCCTTGATCCAGCTTGCGCTCGTCACCGATGATGCCGATAATAGTCCGTTCCTCGCCTTTGGAAACGTGGGTTCTCCAGCCTCCACTCTCCAGGCGGGTCAAAACGGCCTCGATGTCTTTGTCAGTTGCTTGGGCTTTCATAATAATAATCATGGTTTCTCCTCAATAGATTTTTAAATGATTGAATTTTTATTTGACCGCCAACGGCTGAGAGCGCTTCGCCTCCCCTTGGGGGACCGCTGACCGCCAGAATTGCCGGCGGTCGGCGGTCGGTGGTCAGCCGTCGGACAAACAAAAAGGGCGCGATCCGCAAAGTGGTCGCGCCCTGTTAATTCCGCAAAGTTACGTTGCTACATCAACCTCCGGCCAGCACGCGCCACAGATCGCCCCAAAAATAGTAGCCAAAAAAATAAAAAACGCCCGCAAAAGCAGCAGCGAGCGTTACAAACCAAACGGTATCTTTAGAGTTGTCATGAGTATGGGCCACAACTTTAACCTGGGGTTGATTTTTGACGAGGCGGCGAAGGTGTTTTGACATTGGGCTACCCTGTAAGAGATTAAAAGCATCATAGCATAGATTAGGTACAGAGTCAACCCCCACTTTTGGATGATTTTGAGGTTTTATTATTTTGCTGGTTGTTTTAGCAGGCAGGTTATAGTATACTCGGCCCACAATATACCTAATGTGTTTTGATTTTCAAAGTCGGTAATCTCGATAATCCGGGAAGATTGCCCATAGGGGGCCTTTGGCTCGAAGGCTGGAAGGTTGGTCAATATTTACCAGCCTTCCCATCTTCCAACCTTCCAGACTTTATCGAATTTTGCTTGCAGTCAAAACTCATAAGGAATGGGGGAGATAGCTTGCTGTGAAACCCTGGCTTGTCGCTACAGGTCTCTTTATCCTGGCGCTGGTCATTCGGCTTTCGGCCTTGGGCAGATTCGTAACCATTGATGAACCGCGCTGGCTGGAGCGTTCGCGCTGGTTTATGACCGGCTTGGTTTTTGACGACAGGATGTGCCCGCCGGTGGAATGGGGCCGGGAATTTGCGACGCACGGATGGGGCTGCACCTTTCAAATTGGTTATCCGGGAGTAACCACGATGTGGGGCGGAACTTTGGGATTGTGGCTTCATTACTGGCAAACGGCGCGACCGGCTGGAATGGATTTGCGCACTTTCCTTGAAACTATGCCCATCCACCCGGCCATAGACCCGCAAGTTATTGCGCCGATACAGTTGCCGTTTGCCGTTGCCGGAGCCTTGTTTGTGCCCCTTTTCTACCTGTTGTTGCGGCGACTATTTACAGACCGGGTAGCCTTAGGCGCGGCCTTGTTGGTAGCCCTTCATCCTTTTCACATTGGCCTGTCGCGGATCATCCACCATGATGGCCTGAACACCATGTTTATGGTGTTATCGTTGTTGATGTTGATCGGCTATTGGCTGCGGGGCTGGCCCTGGTATTGGCTGTTTATCTCTGCCCTGATGGGCGGGCTGGCCTTATTGAGCAAGCAGGTGAGCTGGTTGATGCTGCCCTACGTGCTTGTATTAGGCGGGGTGAGTTTATCCTATCGCTGGCAAAGCCGGCGCTGGCAGGGTTGGACAGAGGTATGGCGATTAATCGGCACAGGGACAGCATGGGGCATCGTGGCCGGGTTGACCTTTGTAGCCTTTTTCCCGGCTATGTGGGTTATGCCCGGGGAAGTGATTGTGACTATTTTTGGCGAGAGTCTGAGACTGGCTGAAGCGGGCCAGCCTCATTATTTCTTCGGACGGATTACCCAGGATCCCGGTTGGCTTTTTTACCCGATTGGCTGGCTGTTACGGGCCACGCCGTTGGAGGTTCTGGGGGTACTCGGAGCACTGGCGGCAGGCTGGCGCTTTTTTCGATCTGGCTCATTGCGTCAGCAGATAGCCCGGCGGCCGGTGGAGGGGGCCCTGACCCTTTTTGTGGGGTTATTGGGGGTGTTTGTTACAGCGGCGGACAAAAAATTGGTTCGCTACTTTCTGCCGGCTTTTCCCATCATGGATGTGTTTGCGACCCTGGGCCTGTTCTGGTTGCTTAACAGGCTGGCTCGGTTGAGCCATCGTAAAATTATTAATCGTTGGAGCACGGTCTTAGTCAGCGGCGCTATTCTGCTCAGCCAGGGTTGGTTGGTTTTAGCCCACTATCCTTATTATTTTACTTATTACAATCCTTTACTGGGCGGCGTCCGTGGTGCTGTCCGGGTGATGACTCTGGAGGGCTGGGGCGAGGGCCTGAACGAAGCAGCGGCTTATCTTAACCAAAAGCCGGAAGCCGGGTCATTACGGGTGGTGGTCGAAATGTGGTGTACCACCTTTAACCCCTTTTTTGCCGGCCGGGTAAACTGCTTGAACAGCAACGCCGGCGGCATTTTGCGCGCCGACTATCTTGTTTATTACTACAACGTCATTCAACGCGATTTGCAGTGGCTGGAGCAGTGGCGTTATTTTGAGAAGCACTATTTACCAGAGCATCGGGTAACGCTGCATGGGCTGGATTATGTCTTGATTTTTCGTAATCCTATTCAACACCAGATTGACCGAAAGGCCAACAGCCTGCCCGGAATTTTTACTGTATTTGGTTACAACCTGGGCAGCGATGGCCGGCTGACCCTTTTCTGGCAAAATCGGGGGGTAGACCGGCAGCCCTTGTTGGTGGGGTTGGCGGCCAGCAAAGGGGCCTATTCGGTTGATAGGCTTGTGGCTAACCCTGCGGCTCAACGTTATTGGTTGACCTGCCCACCCTTGCCTGCTTTTGAAGAAGAGTTAAGGGTTCCCAAGGCGATTATCGAAAGTGAATGTTCCCTGTCCACGCTCAAGCTGCCACCCGGCCTGTATGACGTGCAATTGGGCCTGAACGATGGCTCGACAACCTCACCTCTGGCGACTTCTCTGCTGGGGGTAATTTTGGTTAATGCTAAGGGCGAGTTTCTTCCGGTTGAGCTGAAGTAATCAATTTTGACTTTCAAAACGGGTAATTAATCTGGAAGGTTGGAGGGCGGGATGAAGCAGCCTCCAACTCTCCAGTCCTCCAGCCTTCCATACCGTATGATAAGACTGACGGGATGGCTAATGATTAGCTATCCCGGGCTACTTTTTGCGCTCGCCAGCGCATCAAAATGGGTCCAAACAGGGGGATGCCAAACAGCCAGGGGATGGTGAGCAGGTGCATGATCGTCCAATAGTTCCAATACTTGCTCAGAGGGCCGGTTTTACCCCAACTCCAATTATTGAGCCACCAGCGCCAGACGACAAAGTAATTGATGATGGAAAGTTCAGAGGTGAGGCTGAAGAGGAACGTTGACCAAAAGGTGAAAGGGGTCAAATGCAGCGCGGCCAGGGGAATAAGCCACATGGGATACCAGATACGAAAGGTTGCGCCCAGCATCAGTTGGCTAAAGTAGGCCAAAAAACCGGCCGTAATCAGGGTGAGCTTATTGCGCCAGAGTTGGATTAAGAGCCAGAGATAGAAAAGAATAAAAATGTAGCTGGCGGTGTTGCGGGCAATCGGTTCGCTGGCTTCGCGTGGCAGAATTTCGCGCAAGACCATACGCAGCCCGGAAGCAATGGCAAAGCCGCGCCGAGCCGTCAGCATCGAACCCAGGCCGGGGGGAGTGTCTGCCTTAAGCGGAACAAAACCCAGCCAGTCCGACAACGCCGCCCAGGCGTTGATGAAGACAGGTGAGGCTTTCAAAACAACATTCAGCCGGACGGTCAGCACATTCCAGGCATCCTGAAAAACCGGGGCCAGCGGACCCAGCGCCCGATAGACCACATAGGCGGTCACTAAAACAATGAGCGCCGCGCCTAAAGCTTTGAGAAGACGTTGCCGCCATGAGGACTCGCTTTTGAGCAGCACAACGGCAAACAGTGGGAGCAGCAGCAGGCCGGTAATCTTGGCTAATGTCGCCAGGGTGAGGGCCAGCGTGGCCGCCCACCATAGTTTACGCTGCCATAACACAATCCCCAGTACCATCAAAGCCATAAAAACCATATCGTTATGGCCGTTGCCGGGGCCTTGCATCAGGATGAGGGGATTCCAGGCAAAGAAGGTCAAGGCCAGGAGGTTGGAGGGTTGGAAGGTTTGTCCTGAGCGAAGTCGAAGGGTTGGAGGGTTGGAGGTGGTTTTGGTTGGACCGAATGTTAATCTGGGTGTTGTTTCGATAGTGGCAAACCAGCCGATGACAACGGCGCATAGTCCATAAAAAAGCAGGACGACAAGTTTGAGGCTGATACTGCCGGGAACCATATCGGTGGCCCCAAACAGCCGCAGTGGAACCTGCACAATAATCTCCCACAGCGGCCCGTAGCCGGAGACCCATTGCCCAAACTCGCCGGCAAAGGCAATGTAAGGATCATTGGGGAAATTGTTCGGCGGCGAGAGCATGGGGCTTTCGCCGTACACGGCCCAGATACGGCCCCGCAGCACATAACGAAACAGATCATTCGCCGTAATGGGGTAGAGCCAGATTAGTGTAAAGCCAAAAATCAGGCCAAAGCCGAGGATGAGCAGTTTGAGGACGTGAGGCGTGAGGCGTGAGGCGTAGTGCGTGGTGCTTAGGGTGTGAGGCGTGGAGGATGGTGAGTGTCCCTGGTCAGGTTTCTGATGACTGCCTGCTGACATCTGATTACTGATAACCGACACCGTTCGCAGGGCTTGCCAAAAGAGAAAATACAACAGAAAGATGCCGGCGGTATAAATGGGCGCAAACCAGCGATAGCCGCGCATCAGAATTTCCAGGTCGGCGGCGGGACCGCCTTTGTGGGTATTGGAAATCAGGGGAAAAGCAACAATATAGATAACGTAAATCAATTGGGTTGCCAGCCCAATTGCTAACAGTCGTACTAGCCCGGTGGCAAGTTGAGACTTGCCCACCACAGGCTGAGCTTGAGTTGAATCCAGGGACAATGATGGACGCATTGGGGCATTGTAGCTTAGATTAAAAGTTAGGGCAAGCGGCCAAAATTACGTTTTTTGGCGCAGTTGTTTGACAAACCTTTCCGGCTGTGATAACATCGGCGCTTGCGAGTAGTTGCTGCCTTTACAAGAGTAGTCAGTAGCCAGTAGTCAGTAGTCAGTCTATATTTCCCCGGCTACCGTCTACTGTTTACCGTCTGCTTGGCCTTAAACTCCGCCGAACTTTGCGGAGATTTTTTTTGCCCAAAAGAAGCAAGAAAGGAGAGATGCTGCCCATGCGCACGGTTGAGTGGGATTATGAACGCAATCTGGTCAAAATGATTGACCAGCGCAAACTACCTAGCCTTTTTGAATATGCTGAGTTTGACGACTACCAGGGCGTGGCCACCGGCATCCGCGAGATGTATGTGCGCGGCGCACCGGCCATTGGCGCCGCCGGCGCATTTGGCATGGCCCTGGCGGCGCAGCAAAGCCGGGCAACTGCCCGCGAGACGCTGCTGCGTGATCTGGAACAGGCGGCAGCGGTGCTGCGGGCCACCCGGCCTACGGCGGTTAATCTTTTTTGGGCCATCGAGCGGGTGCTGCGCGCTGCCACCGATGAAGAGATTGAGCATGTAGATGACATTCGCCAAAATATTTTGCAAGAAGCGCAAGCCCTGGCGGATGAGGACGTTGAAATCAATCTGCGCATGGCCCGGAATGGAGCAGCGCTGGTCAAAGAGGGCGATACTATTCTGCATCATTGCAACACCGGCTCATTGGCCACGGTGGATTGGGGTACTGCCCTGGGGGTCATTCGTATGGCCAATGAACAGGGCAAAAACATCCATGTGCTGCTCGATGAAACCCGGCCTCAATTGCAGGGCGCGCGGTTATCGGCCTGGGAATGTGAGCAGTACAAAATCCCCTACACCTTAATTGCCGACAATGCCGCCGGACATTACATGCGCACCGGCCAGATTGATATTGTCTTTGTCGGCTCTGACCGTACGGCGGCCAACGGCGATGTGGCCAACAAAATTGGAACCTACAAGCTTGGCGTGGTCGCCAAAGAAAATGGCATTCCCTTCTTTCCGGTTGTGCCAACCTCTACCGTTGACCTATCCCTGGCTACCGGCGATGAAATTCCCATCGAGGAACGTCCCGCCGAGGAAATTACCGGCCTGACCTTTTTTGGCCGGCCGGTCGCTCCGGTTGGGGCCAAAGTGGGCAACCCGGCTTTTGATGTGACCCCCTATAAATATGTCACCGGCATTGTCACCGAGCACAGTGTGGTCTATCCTCCCTACAGCATTAACTTGCGTCGGGTGGTGGAAGAAGAACAGGCGAAAGTGAGGCGATGAGGCGAAGATGGGTGAGGCGAGGAAATTAAATTGCCCTCGCCTCCTCGCGTCCTCGCTTCTTCGCCTCAACGTAGTTTATTTGATAAGGAGATATACCCTTGACCGTCGCCGTTACCGGCTCTATGGCCTTCGATTATATTATGTCCTTCCCCGGCAAATTTGCCGACCATATTTTGCCGGATCAGATCCAGATTCTATCGGTCAGCTTTTTGGTCGACTCGATGCGGCGGGAGCGCGGCGGTACGGCCGGTAATATTGCCTACAATCTGGCTTTGCTCAACCAGCCGGTTTTGTTAATGGCGACGGTCGGCCAGGATGCGCCGGAATACATTGCCGCGCTGCGCGAGCGCGGGGTTGACATCGGCGGGGTGCTGCAACTGCCCACTGAGTTCACCGCCTCTTTTTTTGTCAGCACCGACCGCTCGAATAACCAGATTGCCAGCTTTTACACCGGGGCCATGGCCAAGGCCGGACAAATTAGTTTTGCCAACCAGGATTATACGGCGATAAAAGTAGCCATTATTTCCCCCAATGATCCTGCGGCTATGGTCAAATATGTTCAGGAATGTCAGGAGCTAGGCATTCCTTACATTTATGACCCCAGCCAGCAAATTCCCCGGCTTGATCGGGCGGATTTGATCAAAGGTATCGAGGGGGCCAAAATCTTGATTGTCAATGATTATGAATTTGAGATGATCAAGAAGCAGACCGGTCTGAGCAGCGCCGATATTCAACAGCGCGTCGAAACGGTCATTATTACGCGCGGCGAAAAAGGCTCACTCATTCGCACCACCGAAGCAGGCCGGGGCAGCAGCCTCTCTTTCCGAGAAATTCATATTCCCCCGGCCCAACCCAGCCGCCTGGCCGAACCCACCGGCGTGGGCGACGCTTTTCGGGCCGGTCTGATTACCGGCTTGATGCGCGGCTATCCCTGGGAAGTGTGCGGGCGGTTAGGTTCGATTGCCGCCATTTATGTGCTGGAACAGCACGGCACACAGCGCCACAGCTACACCCGCAAGCAGTTTGCCCAACGCTACCGCGAAGCCTTTGGCGACGCGCCGGAGTTGGAAGATTTTGTGAGTTATAAAAAATGATACGTGATGCGTGAAAAGGTAGCAAGGTAGCAAAGTTGCAGGGTCGCATACTTTCCCTGTCTACTGTCTACCGTCTACTATTTTCATAGGAGTTCTCACGAGCCTGGGGCACACGACCAAGAATGAAAATGGAGTGCAAGGCTTGCCTTGCGACATAGCATAGCAAGCTTTGCACTCCAGTAGTCTATTTTCGAAGGAGTCTCAATGAGCAAAAAAGAATTTGACGTAAAAGATTTGAACCTGGCCGAGCAAGGACGCTGGCGCATTGAATGGGCGTTGAAAGAAATGCCGGTCATTCGCTCGGTAATGGAACGCTTTCAAAAAGAACGACCCCTGGAAGGGGTCAAGATGAGCGGCTGTCTGCACATCACCTCCGAAACGGCCAACCTGGCCCGCGCCTTGCAAGCTGCCGGGGCCGATTTGGTCCTCACCGCCAGCAATCCGCTCAGCACTCAAGATGATGTGGCGGCGGCGCTGGTCTCGGTGTTTGAAATCCCCGTGTTTGCCATCAAGGGCGAAGATAACGCCACCTACTACCAGCACCTCAACGCGGCGCTTGACCACCGGCCCAATTTGACCATGGACGATGGGGCTGATCTGGTGAGTATGCTGCACAAAGAGCGCACCGACCAAATCCCCGACATTGTCGGCAGCACCGAAGAGACCACCACCGGCATTATTCGCCTGCGGGCCATGGCGGCCAGTGGGGCGCTCAAATTTCCGGTCATGGCCGTCAACGATGCCGATACCAAGCATATGTTCGACAATCGCTACGGCACCGGCCAAAGCACTCTCGATGGGATTATCCGCGCCACCAATATCTTGATCGCCGGCAAAACCTTTGTAGTGGCCGGCTATGGCTGGTGCAGCCGGGGGATTGCCATGCGGGCGCGCGGGATGGGGGCCAACGTGATTGTGACTGAGATTGATCCGCTCAAGGCCCTGGAAGCGGTCATGGATGGCTTCCGGGTGATGCCGATGATCGAAGCCGCGCCCCAAGCTGATTTTATTTGCTCGGCGACCGGCGATAAGAACGTGATAGATAAGCACCACTTCGAGGTGATGAAAGACGGCTGCTGCGTCTCCAACTCCGGCCACTTTAACGTCGAAATCAATATCCCGGCCCTGGAAGAAATGGCTGTGGGTAAACGCAGCCCGCGCGCTTTTGTGGACGAGTACATCCTGCCTGATGGCCGTAATATCCGGCTGCTGGGCGAAGGCCGGCTGGTCAACCTGGCCGCGGCGGAAGGACATCCGGCGGCGGTGATGGATATGAGCTTTGCCAACCAGGCTCTGGCGGCGGTGTACGTTTTCCAAAACGGTAAAAATATGGAAAACAAAGTCTATCGTATTCCCGAAGAAATTGACCGGGAAATTGCCCGCTTCAAGCTGGAGTCCATGGGTATAAAAATTGACATCCTGACCGAAGAGCAGGAAGCCTATTTGAACAGTTGGGAAGAGGGCACGTAAGATAGAAGATAGTATCAGTAGATCCAAATTTCCGTAGGGTGGCATCCCTATGCCGCCCGCTAACGCATAGGGATGCGCCAGCTACAACCCAAAATTGGATCTCCTGAGTATGCTTGCGCCCAAACTTGTGTCGGTTTGGGCGCAAGATTTGGAAAAACACTTTTCGGCGGTCGGCGGCTTGCCCTGAGCTTGTCGAATGGGTCAATGGTCGGCGGTCGCATTTACACAGGAGTGTTCACGAACCTGGGGCACACCACCGATAATGAAAATCTGGAGTGCAAGGCTTGCCTTGCGATTTGGCAAACCAAGGTTTGCACTCCTATTTACGAAGGAGAACAACTTATATGAGTACAACCTTTATGACCTCGCCCCAACTGTTCTTCACCAGCGAGTCGGTGACGGAAGGGCATCCCGATAAGATTTGCGATCAAATCAGCGACGCGGTGCTGGACGCGATTTACAAAGATGACCCCTACGCTCGCGTGGCCTGCGAAACGGCTATCACCACCGGCCTGGTCTGCGTCATGGGCGAAATCACCACCAAAACCTACGTAGATATTGCCGAAATTGCCCGGCAGACCATCCGCGATATTGGCTACACCCGCGCTAAATATGGGTTTGATTATGAAACCTGCGGCGTTATCGTCAGCATCAAAGAGCAGTCGCCCGACATTGCCATGGGGGTCGACAAAGCCCTGGAAGCCAAAGAAGGCGAGTTGAAAGACGATTTGGACACCGGCGCGGGTGACCAGGGTATGATGATCGGTTTTGCCTGTAACGAAACCGAGGAGTTGATGCCGCTGAGCATCTCGCTGGCCCATCGCTTGTGTCGCCAGTTGTCTGCCGTGCGCAAAAACGGTACGATTGACTACCTTCGCCCCGACGGCAAAAGCCAGGTGACGGTGGAATACGCCTACGGCAAACCCAAGCGAGTAGACGCTATCGTTATCTCCACCCAGCACAGCCCCGACGCCACCCAGGAGCAAATCCGCGCCGACATCATCGAGGAAGTCATTCGCCCGATTGTGCCGCCGAATATGCTGGACGATCACACCAAAATTTTTGTCAACCCGACCGGCCGCTTTGTGACCGGCGGCCCGATGGGCGACGCCGGCCTGACCGGCCGCAAAATCATTGTGGACACTTACGGCGGGGTAGCCCGGCATGGCGGGGGCGCTTTCTCCGGCAAAGACCCGACGAAGGTAGACCGCTCGGCAGCCTACATGACCCGCTATATTGCCAAAAATATCGTCGCCGCCGGCCTGGCCGAGCGGGTTGAGCTGCAGGTCAGCTATGCCATCGGCGTGGCCCACCCGCTTTCGCTGAACGTCGAAACGTTTGGCACCGGCAAAATCAGCGATGACAGAATTATTGCCCTGGTCAAAAAGCATTTTGACCTGCGCCCGGCGGCCATCATCAAAGATTTGGGGCTGCGCCGGCCCATCTACAAAGCAACTGCTGCCTACGGTCACTTTGGCCGCCACGACATTGACGCCCCCTGGGAAGCGATGGACAAAGCCGAAATTCTGCGCAGCGAAGCAGGGTTATAAGCATTAAGTTTGGCTGAGTTGTTTTCCATAAGCCCGACCCTGGTTTGGCAGATTCGCTGCCGATCAGCGCCGGGCTTTTTATTTTGCGCGCTCTTCCTCCTCAAAATTCTGTCGAAAGCGGGCAAGCCTCTCCCCTTGAAGGGGAAACCCTGTGGACCTGGCTGTGGCAAACCTTGAGCGACCTGTTCACCATAGACCTCGCCCAGGCCAACGGGGTCGAATTGGTCTCGCCCGGCCTGTTCGATTCGCCCATTAGCGGGCAAGGTTTTGGCCAGACCACCACCATTACTTATACCTACGACAGCCTATCCCGGCTCAAAACGGCCACGTATTCTCCCGGCCAGAGCTACTAGTACAGCTACGACGCCGCCGGAAACCGAACCCAACAAATTGCCAACGGCGTGACCACTAACTACAGCTACGATGCGGCCAACCGGCTGACCACTGTCAACGGTACAACCTACACCTGGGACAACAACGGCAACCTGTTGTATGACGGCGTTCGCACCTACGCCTATGACGCCGCCAACCGGCTCACCCAGGTGACGCAAGGCGCAACCACCTACCAATACAGCTACGATGGGTTGGGCAACCGAGTAGCGCAGACAATCAACGGCGTGACAACCCGCTACGCGCTGGATGTAGCGGATGGTTTACCCGAAGTGATTGCGGCCACAACGAATGGTGTTACGAGCCAGTACCTGCAAGCAGGCGGGCAGTTTTTAGCCCAATCTGATTCAAGTATAGTTCTCCAGAAAAGTTTTCGCCACCGAAACAGGTAGCAAGTAACAGGGTAGCAAATTGCTGCTTTGCTACCCTGCTACCTTGATTGTTGGGAAAGAATTTTTCTGGACACCTATATTATGGAGCTACCCCTTACCGGATGGCTTGGGCAGTGTGCGCCAGATAGCCAATTCGTTTAGCAACCTTAAAATTTTTTGATCGCCTCTTGACAAATACCCGCCTTTTAAGCTATAATGTAAATTTGCAATTGGCGATTGCAAATCTATTCACAAGCGCCCCAGATCGAGGTAACGCCCTCCATTCAATCGCTATATTCGCTCTAAATTCTCCGCAACTAAGGTGGATCAGACTTTTGTTTCGACAACATCACGGCCGATGCCACGTCATAAAGTCTGAGTTCAACCGAGGTTGCTTTTTTGTATTAACCCAAATATCTATTTTAAGGAGATAATGATTTTATGTCGTATAACTCCGCCCGAAAAAGTTACGCTCGCATTCCTGATATTTTGGAATTGCCGAAACTGATCGAGGTCCAGCTTGAGTCTTTCAAAATGTTCCGTAAAGAAGGGTTGATGGAACTTTTTGAAGAGATTTCGCCGATTGTGAGCTTTAACAAAAATCTGGAGTTGCATTTTTTGGATTACCGCTTTGACGAACCCAAATATTCCGAAGCGGAATGTCGAGAACGAGACATCACCTTTGCCAGTTCGTTGTGGGTCAAGGTTCGGTTGGTGAATAAGGAAACGGGTGAAATTCAGGAACAAGAAGTTTTTATGGGTGATTTTCCGCTCATGACCCAAAACGGTACGTTTGTGATCAACGGGGCCGAGCGGGTGGTGGTCTCACAGTTGATCCGCTCGCCGGGCGTCTATTTTACCGTTGAAGAAGACCGCGTCACCGGGCGCGAAATGTCTTTTGCCAAGCTCATTCCCAACCGGGGGGCCTGGCTGGAGTTTGAAACCTCCAAGCGCGATTTGATCTCGGTCAAAGTTGACCGCAAGCGCAAGCTGCCGGTTACGGTGCTGCTGCGGGCCATCCAAATTGTGGGTCTCGACGAAGAAACGCTCAAGGCAGCCATGAAAGACCCCACCCTTTGCACCCAAATGGGCCTGGGCACCGACGAGCACCTGCTGAGCATGTTCGAGCAGTTTGACAATGAGTCGGAACACGCCTTTATTCCGGCCAGCATTGATAAAGACCCCACCAAGACCGTCAACGAAGCGCTGCTTGAATTTTACAAAAAGCTGCGCCCCGGCGACCCGCCAACCATTGATAATGCCGTCAACTTCCTGCTGTCGCTGCTGTTCTCGTCGCGCCGGTACGATCTGGGCAAGGTGGGCCGGTATAAATTGAACCGCCGCCTGGGGATTGACATCCCCATCGAGCACCGCATCCTGACCAAAGAAGATTTGGTGCAGGTGGTCGGGCGTATGATTGATATCAACAACGGCAAAATCAAGCCCGACGATATTGACCACCTGGGCAACCGCCGGGTCAAAACCGTCGGCGAGTTGATTCAAAACCAACTGCGCATCGGCTTGCTGCGGATGGAGCGGGTAGTGCGTGAGCGTATGTCTATCCGCGACCCCGAACAGGTGTCGCCGATGTCGCTCATCAATATTCGCCCGGTGGTGGCCGCCACCCGCGAGTTCTTTGGCGGCAGCCAGCTCTCGCAGTTTATGGATCAAACCAACCCGCTGGCCGAGCTAACCCACAAGCGCACTTTGAGCGCCCTCGGCCCCGGTGGTCTCCGGCGCGAGCGAGCCGGCTTTGACGTGCGTGACGTGCATCACAGCCACTACGGCCGCATCTGCCCGATTGAGACGCCGGAAGGCCCCAACATCGGTTTGATTGGTCGCCTGGCCGCTTTTAGCCGGGTCAATGAGTATGGTTTTATTGAGACGCCTTACCGCAAGGTCATCAACAAAGTGGACCCGAACGATGTGGATACCTTAATCGGTAAAACCATCCGGGCCGATGTGAAGGACCCGAACACGGGTGAAGTGGTTGTACCTAGCGGGACGGTTATTGACGAAGACAGCGCCATTAAAATTGGTCAGCTCAAGCTGGAAGCGCCGGTGCTGATTAAACCCGTTGTGACCGAAGAGATCAGCTACCTCTCGGCGGATGAGGAAGATCGTTACATTATCGCCCAGGCCAATGCGGCCCTTGATGCTAACCGCCAATTTGTCAACGACCGGGTTAGTGTGCGCCACAACCAGACCTTCTTGTTTGAAAACACCGAGAAAGTGGATTATATGGACGTGTCGCCCAAGCAGATTGTGGGCATCAGCGCGGCCTTAATCCCCTTCTTGGAACACGACGACGCCAACCGCGCTTTGATGGGGTCTAACATGCAGCGCCAGGCCGTGCCGCTCATCCGGCCCGAAGCGCCGGTGGTGGGTACGGGCATGGAGTTTCAGGCTGCGGTTGACTCCGGTCAGGTGGTGGTTGCCAAAGAGCGCGGTGAAGTGGTCAGCGTAACCGGCAAAACCATCGTTATCCGTGAGGAAGACGGCACTCAGCGGGAGTATGTGCTGCGCAAGTTCAATCGTTCTAACCAGTCTACCTGTATTGATCAGCGTCCGGTAGTTTACAAAGGCGATTGGGTCGAGCAAGGCGCAGTGCTGGCCGACTCCAGCTCGACCGATATTGGCGAGTTGGCGCTGGGGCAAAACGTCCTGTGCGCCTTTTTGAGTTGGGAAGGCGGCAACTATGAAGACGCCATCCTCATCAGCGAAGATCTGGTGCGGCAGGACAAGTTTACCTCCATTCACATTGAGAAGCACGAGATCGAAGCGCGGGATACCAAACTGGGGCCTGAAGAAATTACGCGTGATATTCCCAACGTGGGCGAGGACGCGCTGAAGGATTTGGACGAGACCGGTGTGATTCGCGTGGGCGCGGAAGTTGGACCGGGCGATATTCTGGTCGGCAAAATTACACCGAAAGGTGAAACCGAATTGACCCCCGAAGAAAAATTGCTGCGGGCTATCTTTGGCGAAAAGGCGCGCGAAGTGAAAGATTCCAGTCTGCGCCTGCCGCCGGGTGAAAAAGGCATCATCGTGGACGTGCGCGAATTTTCGCGTGAAGAGCACCGTGACCTGCCCACCGGCGTAGACCGCATGGTGCGGGTGATGGTGGCCCAACGCCGCAAAGTAACCGAAGGCGATAAGATGGCCGGGCGGCATGGCAACAAAGGCGTTATTTCCAAAGTAGTACCCATTCAGGATATGCCTTATCTGGAAGATGGTACACCCATTCAAATTATCTTGAATCCGTTGGGAGTGCCTGCCCGCATGAATATCGGACAAATTCTGGAAACCCATCTGGGCTGGGCAGCGCATCGCCTGGGCTTCCGGGCCGTGACCTCGGTGTTTGATGGGGCCGAAGAAGACGAAATTGCGGCCGAACTGGCCCGTGCCTGGCTGATGGATCATGTCTGGCAAGAAGTAACCACTAAAACCTGGGGATGGGTAGCGGAGCAGGGTATTGAGGAAGATGAGCTTGAGGACGAGGTTGAAGCGCGTGCCCTGTATCTGATTGATTGGCTGGGTGAACGAGGTTATGACGAGGAGCAACTGGCGTCCGATCAGATTTATGCTCGCCGGGCTGCGCTGCGTGAATGGCTGCGTGACAAGGGGCATGATCCTGATTTCTTGTTAGCCTTTGAAGGTCAGCGCCGCGCCAGAGAAATTGGGATTAGAGCCAGGGCAGCGGTACGCTTGATCTGTCTGCGGGAGTGGATGAAAGCCATGCAGCAGCGCCTGGAAAAAATTGCCGACAACCGCACCTCGCCAACCCTGGCCGAACTGGATGTGGATGCCTTGAAGGATGAAGAGGTAGACAAATATGCCCTGGCTGCGTCGCGTGAGTTGCAGTTGCCGATGCCGACCACCGGCAAGATGACTCTCTATGATGGCAAAACAGGCCAACCGTTTGACCGGCCGGTGACCGTTGGCATTATCAATATGCTCAAGTTGGCGCACCTGGTTGAAGATAAAGTACATGCTCGCTCGACCGGGCCGTACAGCCTAGTCACGCAGCAGCCGCTTGGCGGTAAAGCCCAATTTGGCGGCCAGCGCTTCGGCGAGATGGAAGTGTGGGCTTTGGAAGCCTATGGCGCTGCCCATACCTTACAAGAAATGTTGACCGTCAAAAGTGACGACGTGGTGGGTCGAGTCAAGACTTATGAGGCCATTGTCAAAGGGGAACCCATTCAAGACCCCGGCCTGCCGGAAAGTTTCCGGGTGCTGGTCAAAGAGCTGCAATCGCTGGGGCTTTCGGTTGAGGTCATTTCCGAGGGTGATGAAAAGATGACTTTTGGCAAAGAGGAGCAAAAAGAGCGCCTGCCCAAATTGGGCCTGGGTCTGGGCATTCCTGGCGGAGCGCGATAAGGGTGCAAAAATAAAGTCGAAAACTTGACAACACTGTTTAACCGTGTTATAGTATTCTCTCTTGTGTGGGCTAACTGGTTAGAGAAAAGTATTGAGAAACTTTTCTCGGCTCACCAAATAGGCACAGCTTGATAAAATACGAGGCCACCGAAGGGGTTTTGTCGGTGGCCTCGTATACTGCCTAAGAATCTTAGAAAAAAAGAAGTTATTGTCGTAGTGATAGGAGATTATCCTTGCCAACGATTAATCAGCTAGTGCGCAAAGGTCGCAAAACAAAAAGATCAAAAACCAAGGCTCCGGCGTTGCGGTTTAACTTTAACGCCCTGAAAGGGCGCATGGAGCCAAATACCGGCTCGCCGCAAAAGCGAGGGGTTTGTACCCAAGTTCGCACGATGACGCCTAAAAAGCCAAACTCGGCGCTGCGGAAAATTGCTCGCGTGCGTTTGTCGAATGGAATTGAGGTAACGGCCTATATTCCCGGCGAGGGCCATAGCTTGCAGGAGCACTCGGTAGTGCTGGTGCGCGGTGGCCGTGTGAAAGACCTGCCTGGGGTGCGGTATCACATCGTTCGGGGGGCGTTAGACTCCACCGGTGTTGACCGCAAACGGCGCGCTCGTTCCAAATATGGAACCAAACGGCCTAAGGTGAAGAAGTAGAACCAACTTCCATGTCAAGCGGAGATAATAAATGGCGAGAAGAAATCGAGCTATCAAACGGGTGGTAGAACCCGATATTAAATACAATAGCCAGCTAGTGGCCAGCTTTATCAATAAACTTATGGTCAGCGGTAAGAAAACGGTAGCGGCCTCAATCTTTTATGATGCGCTGGACCTTGTGGCTGAGCGAGCCAAAAAACCAGGACTGGAAGTTTTTGAACAGGCTATTAAAAATGTGACCCCGCTGATCGAGGTTCGGCCGCGGCGCGTGGGTGGGGCGACTTATCAGGTTCCCCTGGAAGTGCGGCCTGATCGCCGCCAGAGTCTGGCCATCCGCTGGTTGGTGACTACGGCGCGGACTCGTTCCGGCAAATCTATGGCCGAAAAATTGGCCGCCGAGTTGTTGGACGCGTCGAATAATCAAGGCGCTACGGTCAAGAAAAGGGAAGATACCCATAAAATGGCCGAAGCCAACCGGGCTTTTGCGCATTACCGCTGGTAGATTTGAACGTTTGAAATCGGCAGTATTTGCTGCCTAAAAATATAAGTAATTGTAGTAGATTGAGTGAAGTCCAAAACTCTTGCTCATCCGTACTCCAAGAGTTTTGGACTTTTGATGTGTGAAAAGTGAAGTGTCACGTCCCAAGTATCACGTGTCAGGTTAAAAGAACTTGACACCTGACACTTTAACACTTGACACTCTTTTTGAAAGAGAGAAGTAATCCATGGCACGCCAAACGCCTTTAGAGCGTACCCGAAACATTGGTATTATTGCCCATATTGACGCGGGGAAAACAACCGTAACGGAGCGGATTCTGTTTTATACCCGCAAAATTCATCGCATTGGTGAAGTGCATGACGGCGCGGCAACAATGGACTGGATGGATCAAGAACAGGAGCGCGGCATCACTATCACCTCTGCGGCGACGACCTGTTTTTGGAATAACCATCAAATCAATATTATTGACACCCCCGGCCATATTGATTTTACGGCTGAAGTACAGCGCTCTTTGCGGGTGCTGGACGGCGGCGTGGTTGTGTTTGATGCCGTCGCCGGGGTGGAGCCGCAATCTGAAACGGTGTGGCGGCAAGCCGACCGCTTCGGCGTGCCCCGTATCTGTTTTGTCAACAAAATGGATCGCACCGGCGCTGATTTTCGGCGCACAGTCAATATGATTGTTGACCGGCTGGGCGCTAACCCGGTGCCGATTCAGATGCCCATTGGCGCTGAAGATAAATTCAGGGGCGTGATTGATCTAATTCGGATGGAAGCCGTTTATTACCTGGACGATTTGGGTACCAAATCCGAAGCCAGCCCTATCCCTGCTGATTTGCTCGAAGAAGCCCAGGCCCTCCACGAAAAACTGGTCGAGAAAGTGGCTGAGTCAGACGATACGCTGACCGAAAAGTTCCTCGAAGGTGAAGAAATTACCCCGGAAGAATTGATTCACGCCTTGCGGGTTGCCACGATCTCCGGAGATATTGTTCCGGTATTGTGTGGTTCGGCCCTGAAAAACAAAGGGGTCCAACGACTGCTTGATGCGGTGGTGAATTATTTACCCTCACCTAAAGATGTACCTCCTAAGATCGGTCTCAATCCTCATAATGAACAAGAAATTACCGTTTTTGCCGATGAGAACGATCCGTTTGTCGCCCTCGCCTTTAAGATCGTAACGGACCCCTTTGTAGGTCGTTTAACCTATATCCGGGTCTATTCCGGCGCGGCCGAAGCGGGCGAAAATGTGCAAAATACGTCACGCGGTAAAAAAGAGCGGTTGGGCCGGCTGTTGCAAATGCATGCCAACCATCGTGAAGAAATCAAAGAAATTTATGCGGGCGATATTGCCGCCGTCGTTGGGTTGAAAAACACCTTCACCGGCGAAACGTTGTCCGACCCCTCGCGGCCGATCGTGATGGAGTCGATTAAATTCCCCGAGCCGGTTATTAACTTGGCTATCGAGCCTAAAACCAAAGCCGATGAGGATAAATTATCTATTGCTTTGCAAAAACTGGCCGAAGAAGACCCCACCTTCCAGGTAAGAACCGACGAGAATACCGGCCAAACCCAAATTTCCGGCATGGGCGAACTTCACCTGGAAGTGCTGGTGGAGCGCATGCGCCGTGAGTTTAAGGTTGAGGCGAATGTGGGCCGGCCTCAAGTGGCCTATCGGGAAACCATTACCCGTCCGGCCAAAGCGCAGGGTCGTTTTGTGCGACAAAGCGGGGGTCGGGGCCAGTTTGGCGATGTTCATCTGGAAGTCGAACCGCTGGAAAAAGGCAAAGGCTTTGAATTTGAGAGCAGAATTGTCGGCGGCGCTATTCCCAAGGAATATATCCCGGCAGTAGAGCAGGGCATCAGAGAAGCGCTGTCTACCGGGGTGGTGGCCGGCTACCCGGTGGTTGATGTGAAAGCTATCCTGGTGGATGGTTCTTACCACGAAGTTGACTCTTCGGAAATGGCCTTCAAAATTGCCGCCTCGATGGGCTTTAAGGAAGCAATGCAAAAAGGCGCGCCGGTGTTGTTAGAGCCGATTATGAAGGTCGAAGTGACTACTCCGGAAGAGTTCACCGGCGATGTGATGGGCAATCTGTCCTCGCGGCGGGGAGCTATTGAAGGCATGACACCTCGCGGGGGTGGGGTAACCTCTATCACCGCGCTGGTGCCCTTGTCTGAAATGTTTGGATATGCCACTGACCTGCGTTCAAGCACACAAGGGCGGGCGACCTTCACCATGGAATTTAACCATTACGCCGAAGTGTCGCAAAGTTTGAAAGAAAAGATTGTGGCCGGCTCAAAAACGTAGTTTAAGCGGAGCCAAAACGTAGTTAAAACGCATTGTAACCGGTGGAAAGATTTGCCAAAGCAACATATTTTAATATAATTAACAGGTTTGTCTCAGACATCAAGAATCTGAAAGCTTAGAGAAAACCCGTTCCATTTCGTAGAGACAAATTTGTTAAATATTTCAACGGCATTACGAAGGAGACTAAAAGAGTATGGCGAAAGCAGCATTTGTGCGAGATAAACCGCATATCAACGTGGGGACGATAGGACACGTAGATCACGGCAAAACAACCTTGACGGCGGCGATAACCAAAACGCTGAGTTTGAAAGGGTGGG